>WLWD01002609.1_pt1 | contig 49557 bp, 37 predicted proteins | sample 6712731 | NCBI WGS metagenome assembly WLWD01 (sample SAMN12718690, study PRJNA576275) | sponge metagenome | isolation source: marine sponge | host: Mycale hentscheli | place: New Zealand: South Island, Marlborough, Capsize Point | collected 2014-11-01 | reverse complement strand
CTAAAGCAAGTAAAGTTAAAAAATTATACTGAATGTTTGTATTATTTACAGCTACTTCTAGTATCAAAATAGATGCCATGATTGCTCAGCAACTATGAAGAAAGGAATGGATTTATTCCTCAAGTAGTACAAAGAGTTGCTCATAGTTAATTGTGATAAAAATGTCAGTAAAAGAAGTTTGCGCTTCAAGAAGTCTACTGTTAATTGTGAGAAGTATGTATAAAAAGAAATTAAACAAGTAAAGCCACCAAAGCATTTTCGCATCCTCTATTTTGCCTCATGACTGTAACAGAAAATTTTATGTGGCATGACTGAGTAAGTATCTGGCTTCAAAGTGGCCCAAAGCTGGATGATCTTTTTTGCGGATCAAGTGCATAATTCTTTCTGTCCAGATATAAAAGAAAACAGAAGTTAATCAGTTCACCTTCCCTATTCTGTTTAGGTCAGGATCAGTGAAACACATCATTCAAGATATCTTCAGATGTATTCAAAATGCTGACATTGTGAAATCTAAAACATACCTAGCTATGTTCATGTGACAAATACAAATTCAAATGACTGTTGGCAGATTGTACAAACTAATTTATTATAACTAAATAAAGTGTTTCATTTTGTGGTGAATAAGAACTACTGATGCCACTAAAAATTAAGGATTATATATTGCTATAGCTAACTCTCTGCTGATAAAAGAATAACAGCTATAGTTGAATAATAAATCAATATGAGCTCCCAACATTTAAATATACAATTTTATGACAATATAAATAAATCGAAGAGACATCTTTCTAATAAACCATACATAGACTCTAGAAGAGAACACAGACCAATCTCATAGCTAGAAATTTCAAAGGGAAGGACCATGCAGGTTGATTGCAAAATGAGACTCCATGGAAAGGAATGTACCTTAGCAATTACAGTGATTATTCACAATTTTATTATTTTCCAAGTGTTTGTTCATTTCAATGTTGGTTAGTATATCGCTACCTAGCTTCCCATTTTTTCAGGGTTTCATACAAAACTTTTTCCCAAATGTCAAAACTTATTCTGAGTTGCTATGTTTGTTTGCTTTCTAATAAATTAGTTACCTAAAAGAGTAGTGGCTATTGTTAAAGTGGGCTACTTTTAAAAATAAAAATTCTAAAAGAAGAGAATAAGGTCATAAAATCATTCTAGAATAGAACTTGGCTTGGCTGATAAGATTTAAATTGGACAAATTCAAACTGAAGCCACAGAAATAATGCTATAGTCGTTCTTAGTACGGTACTTTATTGTTAGTACGTAATGAAATGTGGATCGCACGCGCCCACAAATGCTGGCGTTCGTGGTTACTTCGCTGGAGTCCTGGAATTATCCGACGCCACTTATAGGTTATTGCAGATTTCTTTCTGTTTGGACAGTTTGTTATTGCATTATTACTGAGCGATTAGCTACTACCCGCGATCAAATCGGTGAAAAATAAACGTTGATCTTGACTTTTGACGAGTTATTGGAAGAAATGGAGTATTCTTACCGTGATAACTGGATTGTGCCTAATGAAATTCCTCCTGATCAATTCTCTAGCCATCCCCAAGGGGAAATAGTCAGGAAGGCTGAAGAATATTCAAGCAGCACCTGGTTCATCAACCAGCAGCAGCCAGGAGGAAAATTCCTGAACAAAGGGGCCCTGAATTACTCATTCCCTGTCTCTAGGAATGAAGTTTCAAGATCCCATCCAACTCAACACACAAGGAAGTGTTCTGCCCCTTCCCTTGCTCACTATATGACAAACAATGAGAGGGGTGTAGTCCATGAGTCATCTTTATTGGAGAACAATGCCAGCTATTTATTTTCAAATGACAACCAGTTGGCAGCATCATTCCCACAACAGTCTAGAAGAGATGCAGTTGTCAACAGTGAGCCCACCTATTGCAAGCCATTTTCAGTCCATCCTCCCAAGCCTGCTCGTACATCCAGCCAGATGTCAAATTTATGGAAAGAGGCTTTGGCAACGAAGTAATAGACACTGAGATGGTATGGGACCAGAATGCCAACAATGGAGCTAACCAAAATCAGTTTTCAGCACAGTCACTGGACAAAGGAAAAATGAGGGATTCCTTTCTTGGTGACTGGACATCAGCTTGCTGGAATTCTTCACCACTAACCGAGGATACATCTTCCGAAACACCATTTTCCTTGTTCTCAAAGCATCCAGAAAATCATGATGATAAGGAAGTGGTGAAGAATGAGTTTGGGAAGAAACTGAGCACTCACTATGCTGGATATCTTGATATGCCTTCGACAACATTACCAAGCAAAGTTACTCAGGGAGATCTGGAGAATGTTGGTTGGGACTACTTGTTTACTGCTGATAATCACCACTCTGCAAACTATGGAGATATCTCTTCTGGACATGCCCCATCAAGTTCCTACTCCAACTTCAATCCCAATGAAGTCCAGTACAAAGATCATTGGGAGAGTGAGCTATTCCAGAAGATGACAAAGGAAAAGTGTCCCCAAAAGACAGTGCACAATGACCAGGCCTGGAAAACATCAAATGAAGGAAGTTCTCACTATCACTTTGAGAATGACTGTCATGGATGCTGGTTCACATCATCTCCTCCAAGTGCTCATCGTTGGTTGCCCTCTGAGCAGACACCTCCTCAATATCTTTCCACCAGTCTCCTCACAACTCATCCTGAAGAAACACAGCATGAGGACCTAGATGTGAGTGAGCTTGTGGACGAGGTGATAAAAGATGTGAACACTAACAACATGGAGCTCAACCATCAGCCCTTCACAGCATCAACTGACCAACTATCACATGACAGATATGGGGAAGCAGAATATTACTTGGAAACAGCATCCAACATGCAGCAGTATGCAGAAACTACGAGTTTGCCTCTCAATACTTCTACAGATTTCTCGAAGTACCAGAGCTTTACACCTGTGAATGAGGCCTACTATAAAATAGAAGACAGTCATTTTGAGGAACAAGTCTCTAGATATGACTTGGAGCAGATTGAAGATCAAATAGCATTTGAAGACCATCAACACACCATTGAAATGGAAATGGAAGACTTCAACAGATCTCCCAACAGTTACAACAACATTGAGGAAATACTGGTAGTGGATGGGAATGAACCAGGAAATGGTAGAGATGATTTTGACCAATATGCTAAAAACATCATTGAGGATAAATATTTGGTAAATGATTACCAATGGAATGTGAAAGTGGAAAGGAATGAAGACAAGAAAACTGACGATGACAAAAAACTGGACAAGGACGAGGAAACTAATGACGACGAGACAGAGGAAACAGACCTGGTGCAGTATACCGATGATGAAAATGGCAAAATAAATGAGGACTACAATGAAGTAGGGGAAGAAATTGGACATGAGAATACTGATGAAGAAATTGACGAAGATGAAGAATTTGCCAATGGTAGTGATGATGATGATTTCAATACTGAATTTGAAGAGGATGAAGAATTGGATGACAGTGAGGATTTTGATACTGAATTTGAAAGGGATGATGTATTTGACTTTGACACAAATACAAACTCAGAATTCACAGTGGGAGAAGTGGATACTGATACTGATGCAAGCTCATCTCACAGTGGTTACTGTTTCTCTGGTCAAGCCATTGCACGCTCTCATGGATGCAATGACATTCGAGTCTTTGTATATTCGACCAGTGCAGGTTTAAGACAAGCAGTTAGCATAGAGATGATGGACAATACCATTGACCAATGTTCCAATGTGATTGTCACTGATGCAGATGAGGCTCTCTACACCATCTTAGAGGAGGATGAATCGCAAAACAGAATCCAAGAATGCATCACAAGTTCCATTACATCTTTGGACGGACTGCATCATAATGAGCCCAGTAGTAGTACCAGTTTAGATGCACATGTTGAAGACTTGGAATACAGTCAGAGATATTCAGAGGACATTTCGGATGTTGACATAGATGAGATCAACTCTGGTGATATACATACTCAGGACGTTCCCAAGGTTGGTTGCTATAGCTACAATATGTTTTTATCTTTACCCTTTTCATTGTATCTGTTTATCAAATTTAGATGCAAAGAAGGCAGAAATGGCTGGGAAGGCTTAGGAAAGCCAAACGAAGACTTGCAGCACCTATACGATGTCTGATGTGCTGTATAGCAACACCAAGCCAAGAATAAACTTATTTATTAATGTTTCTATAAACATTATTAAGTTTTATGACATGATCGTTGTTGAAATTATCAAAATAACATCAGTTTTAACTGACAACCTTAAAGTAAATAAAGAATAACAACATAAGTTATATCAGGGAGTGTGGTAGCACTCATTATTTAGGAGTGACTCCTAATTTGTGCATTAGTTGATCATACTTTTAAAAAAGAATCAAGATTACAGCTTTCAGAGAACAGCTATTCTCCATAAATGCTTGCTTTGTTCTTGAGACCCCAGTGAACACAATTCAAATTCTTTATGAAAATTAAGAAATAAATAAAATCTTTAATAAAACACTTTTCAAAATGGTACGTGCACTTTCCATTTCATAATTTCACTATCTTCATATTCTCCATGAACCAGGCTAGAGCATGATTGATAGCATTCATTTCTTGAGCTAAAAATGTGATGATACTTTATAATATCAGTTTTAATTTTAAATCAGCGATTTGGGAATTCACATGAGGCAAGTGACTGGTTCAGTTTCCATACTTTTCAGAACGACTGCAACTTGGCAAATTCCCATTTGGTAACACTAAATCACTCCCAAAAATTCATCGGAAAAAAGAATCTTTGAAAAGAGAATTTTTGTTGGTTTGTTAAGAGTGAGACTGTATCATTTAATTCTGATTTGTTAAAAAAAAAAGCCTGTGAAAGAGAGAGAATTACATCTACTAATGTTAAACTAGTTTTGATCTTAAACCAAATATTGCTCTATGCTGCTTTATAAAATCATATTGATGGAGTAATTTAAAGAGCAACTTGCCAATCATTTCATATTATGAAGAGCCAAATATATTCTGAGCTAAATGAATTGTTCAACTTACTCAAGTTTGAAAAAATTAAGCATTCTGTAGAGATGAAATGTTCTAATGTTACTATTAATGAACAATTCAGTGTTTTAAAACTACTTCATCACTTATTTATAGAATAAGTTTTAAAAGAAATACTTTATCATAATATTGCTCAATTGATTAACGTTAATAAATAAATAAAAAAAGTAAATAAATAATTGTATAGTTAGAATGCTACGACAATCAAAGGCAGGCCAATATATAATCAAATAAATAAATTTATTAATAAATAAATAAATAAATAAATATTTAATTGTATAGTCAGAATGTTACCGCAATCAAGGATGCCAAAGCTGTGTTTTAGTAGGAGTGCTGGCTGAAGACCATGACTGTTTAATCTCAAGGAAATTGACTTGTTGACTAACAGTAAGAAATAGTAGGATAGCTAGCTCAGCAGTTGGGAAGGTGATTCTATTGAACATGATTCGGTGAAATCAGACAAAAAGTTAAATAACTTAAGACTTTGCTTAAGGTAAGTCATCTTTTTGCTTTCTAAAAAATCTTATGTCCATCTAATTGTTTTCTTTTTTTTGTGCCACCTAGCTTCCTGACAGTAATGTACAATAGAATTATTAGATGTTCATACAGGTCTCCTAATTCCTATTCCATTGATGCTTGTGGTCATATGAGCAATGTTTGTGTGATGGAGTCAAATAATTGGTTATTGTACCTATTGTTATCATTCATTCATTCATTCATTCATTCATTCATTCATTCATTCTATCCTGACAACATCTTTTCAGATATAATATTTATAGATATTGTACTGTATCTGCAAAAATATGCTACTCAATATAAAACTCAATAATTCCTATTCAGGCAGTAGAATTCTAAGGCTGTAAACAGCAAACAAGTGACCACAAAGGTTGAGTTGCTAATTCTATGAATTATCTTGCACCTTAGCTGTAAGACATCCATCCTTCACAAGAGGGTGCTATAAATAGACTACTCAGCTCAGTCTCTCAGTCAGTTTGCTACAAGCACCAATAACAAGCAATCAGAAGTTATTCAGTTATGGACACGAGGTTACAGTCAGAGGAACCTAGCTCATCTAGTCAATCTCTCCCCAGTGGTTTCCAAGAGGCCATTGACTCTGCGTACAGCTCAGAGTGCAATAGCCAGCTTTCCAGAGCAGACTATGAGTCGACAAGATCAAAAACATAGGCATCAAGTAAGGTAAGAAATGGAATAGCTACATGATAACTTAGAAGTATTTATTCTTGTATATATTTTGTATCAAAATTGACAACAACCCCTTTGCCAAGGGATTTTGCTTCAAGAAGACCTCCAATGGTGTCCACTCAAGCCAGGAGAGTCAGCCATTGGATAGGTCCATGATAACACCTTTACTGGAAGAACAACATTCCTTTTCCACCTGCCCAGTTCATGCCACCAACACAACCCTTGCCTCGTAAGTAATCAAAATAGCTACTCAAACTTGAACTGATCTGTATTATGAATGCAGATTCAAGGAAAATTCATAATTCACAATTATTTGTAGCAATAACTGATTAAAACTATTTCCAAAAAGTATTCTTTTTAGATATCGATGTGACTTGTAATAGTGGAATGCAAACCACACCCAGCTCCATCACCAATCATACCATGCAGTATGTGCCTAACAATTGTGCGAAATTGACTCTGCCCACAAGTCTTGTGAGCTTATCCACTGCAGAAGCCACATTTTCTCATTTAACTGGCCACACCCTCTAACTACCCACTCAACAATGGACAACTGATTGTTTCCTCCTCTTCGTCCTCCTCAGACCACTCCTCCACATTCGGGCCCCTCATACATCCTAGAGCGCAATACATGGTCCCTAACAATTCTCGCATACCAGAAAATGGCTGCACTCATCATAGCTACTCAGGTCTCCATCCTCCCTTCCCCCCTCCATATTCATTAAAAATGGTATCTGGGACAGCCTCGACGAATACTGGAAAATGCTCACACATCAATGGAGGCAATATTTATCCTCACAATTGGATGAACTGAAAAAAACTTTAGTAGTATTACATATTAGACAACTTAATCATATTAAACACATACTCACATACATACTGGATTCCTGTAACTGTCACTATGTTTATATCAGCTGCTCATAATATCTTTTGAAAACAAAAATCAGAATTTGCTAGTGAATAGCAACAAAATAGCATGTAGTTATAACTATAGTTGCATAGCAAAGAAAGTTTGTGAGCCTGAACATTTCTTAATCAGCAGAAGCTGCCATTTGGAGTGATTCAAACTGTTTAAAATCTAATGCACTCTGCTCAGCAGAGCAGCAATATCCACAATTAAAAATCGGCTGTGCACGTGATATTAACTAATTACAAATGTTGAGTTGTTAATTCTATGAATTATCTTGCACCTTAGCTGTAAGACACCTATCCTTCACACGAGGGAGCTATAATATGGGCTACTCTGCTCAGTCTCTCCGCTAGTTTGCTACAAGCACCAATAACAAGCGATCAGAAGTTATTCAGTTATGGACACGAGGTTACAGTCAGAGGAGCTGGTTTAAAGATTGCCAAGCTATGCAAGACAGAAGACCCGCAGGTGTATAGACTTTATCAGAGATATATCAATTTCAATAGCATAAATTCTCGGCCTTGTGGGTCTTCTAGTGCAAGTGGTGTGAAACTATCTTCACACGGTTCCTTCACTTGTCACCTCCTCAACTCAAGTTATTCACGCCATCGAATCGCTCTCTATTCCTCCAGCCTCCAGAGACAGACTCCTGCTGGCAACCTTGGATGTCAAGGCTTTGTATCTCTCCATCCCTCAAGGCCTTAGAGTCGCTTTCGCTCTACGGCAAGCCATACCCACTGACCCGCCCAACTCTACATGTCATCCACTGAAGAACATGCTCAAAGAGTTCTTGCTCCACATCCTCCAGGAGAACACATTTGAATTTGCCGCTTGACACTTCAGACAGATCAAAGGTGTTGCAATGGGCACTCCAGTCGTTCCTACACTCGCCAACCTCTTCATGGGGAAAATGGACACAGTATTACATTGCACTTATGATTCCCAACCGTGCTACTGGTTGTCAGTGAAATGTTATTCCCCTTTTATGTTTATGTTGTTATGTTTTGCTTTTCAATGCATTCCTTTTCTTGACCTACTCTTATGTTCTGTTTCAGCAAACTGTTTCTCCTCCCTGACCTTCCCCATGTCTCAATTCAGTGTACCTGGTTCTTATCCTTACTTCAAGTCCTTCTTCCCTGATATTAATTTTACTTGTCTTTGGTTACTTCTTTGTTCCTTACTCTGCTCATAGAATCATAACAGGTTATTCCTTCAACAGTCTATCAACACCTATGGCTGCCCTGGTAAAACTTCTACCACCCCTGAACAATTTTTCACACTTTGGACTCTTTCATAAATAGCTATATTTCCTGTAATGTAATGTATGTATATATTCACTGCCTCCTCTGGCTTACTGTCATTCACACCACTTGCACTAGAAGGCCCACAAGGCCAAGGATTTATGCTATTGAAATTGATATATCTCTGATAAAGTCTATACACCTGCGGGTCTTCTGCCTTGCATAGCAGCTTGGCAATCTTTAAACCACTAGCTCATCTAGTCAATCTCTCCCCAGTGGTTTCCAAGAGGCCATTGACTCTGCGAACAGCTCAGAGTGCAGTAAGCCAGCTTTCCAGAGCAGACTACGAGCCGGAGTCATTTTCTAAAATAGGAAACGAAATGATAGTGACTAAACCAGGAAGGTAAGTAGCCATTTATAAAGAGAATGAGCAAAAGTTTTTACTATATATTTGTCTATTTACTTTGTGCTCTACTGCAGATGATTATTTCCAGCTCTGAATCCCAAGGACTGAATCCCAACAAGGACTAAAAAGTTTCCTTATGTTTTGTATCAGCCGACAACCAGTGGTATTGATACTCCAGTATGAAGTGGATGAACTGAAATGAACTGCAACCTAATTATATTTAAACATAACTATCATTTCATATCCATTGGAGACAGTTTCTAGTGAAGGATGGATTCCTTATAGCTAAGGTGCAAGATAATTCATAGAAGTAGCAACTCAACCTTTGTGGTCTCACTTGTTTGCTGTTTACAGCCTCAGAATTCTATTGCCTGAATAGGAATTAATCGAATTTCTTATTGAGGGACATATTGTAGTAGATGCAATATGAATAAATAGGATTGTAGTCAGGATTGAATGAATAGGTGCTAAAAATGATCATTATACTGAAATTTGAATAAGGGTAGCTGGATCAAGCAAATAACATCCTTGTGTACATTACCATTATTAAACTGAATAAGATATAAGTACAGATGAAAAAAAGACAGCTTTGGAAACTCAGTGTTTAGGAGTGCAATTAGGTGTTTATGATAGGATAAGTGGTATTAAATCAAAGTCGTGTGTTTAGAGACATTTAAATGCTAACATGCACTTCTCTTGTATTTCTGGATTAAAATACAACGCGATGTTCCTTTCTATTAACAAATTGTGCAATTCAAAAAAACAAATCACATTCCCAACTGTTGAGAAATCTGTCCAATTTCTGATGGCAGATCTGTTTTGTTTTTGTCAACATGTTAATGTTAACCTGAAACAGTCATTGTTTTCTGTCAGAACTCACACACAACTACTGCCTAATGCTTTACCTAGATTTTCAAAACATTAAGACTATGCATATGTATGTGATCACATAGTATTTATCTATATTAATTAAGGGGGGGCCTTCACCCTACAAAATGATTTCCCCCCCTTTATTCTGTAGATTGAAGCTTTCTAAAGCTGAGTCCAAAGTTTCAAGTCAATTGGTATTTGGCGAGCGAGCGGAGCGAGTGAGACACTCTCAGGAGTAAACAAAATTGAAAATTGGGGATATTTGTTTGTTTATATACATGTATAAATAATGGCATACTGAAAATCCCCTCGGGATGGTCTTCTATATTCAAACTACTCGTTCATTCTAGTCCACTACGTCTGCCTGCTCACAATTCTCTCGCACCAGGAAATAGTTGCATTCATCAATGATACCCAATATTTTAGCTACCTTTTCCACATTCATATTCATTGGAAACTGTTTCTCGGGCCTACTCATCAATGCTGGTGTCCATCCTAACAAAGGGATGAACTGAAATGAACTAGTATAATGTGCAACTTAATTACATCAAACACACACATATACATACTGTAAGGCAATTGCTTTAAACATCACCATCTTTTAGCAGCTATTTTGTTTGTCAGTGTAATTATTTTGATGTTTTAAATGATGTAAATAGCAACTTAAAGTCTGTAACTATGGCAACAGTTGTATAGCAGGAGCAGACAATGGAAATGTCCTTGTGGGTAGCGTGAAAGTTTCTTAGTCAGCAGAAACAATCATATGGATTGATACACACTATTTCTAGTGTACTATTTGTAAATCTGTTGCTTAAAAACTATCACTAATCATCTGAAAATTAAAGCTACCAATACATGTCAGCTGTATATCCGATTAAAAGATTGATTGTGTGTGGCCTAGCCTATGCACGTGCCAATTCTTAGGAAATTAAAGTGTGTATGCTACTTCTGAGGGCTGTAATGTATGATAGTCCGATTATGCCTTACGTCAAGATGTGACATTGCATGCAATATTTGACGAAACTTCATACAAATTTCTGTGCTAGCTAGTTTCAAAGAAGTTTTATTTATGGTTGCACTAGCTACCACTTTAACTACTAGTGTGTTGCTACTTTTTATCCCAGATTAATATTATTGGTTGCAAAATTGCTATGGAAACTAGAACTAGATGGCACCACTCTTACCAACATGTCAGAATAGACTAAGGAGTATGTGTGAGTAAGTGAGTATGAGTAAGTGGATGGGTGTGTATATGTGTGCCATACTGTTGTTTATTGACTCATGTGAGGTATTAGTAGTGAAATTGAATTGTAAGAAGGCTGGCATACTACTTTAATGGAAGAGGAACTTGCTAATAAACAATAGCAATTAAGTTGGTCTGTTTACTGTGATTGTAAACTAATTAAAGCCTGGTTGAAGATATTTTTGCCACGGGAGAATGACTTGGGGAGTTGACATAAGAACATACACACAACATATGGAAATTATACCCGATTTTTCCAAATAAGGACAAATTGCAAAACTTAGTCTGCATTAAAGAAAGTGAGCATTTAACACTTTAGTCATAGTTGATGTTTAGATCCTGCTAGTTTTGCCGAATTAGAACACGACCTAGGCTGGGATTACCTAGGATAAGACAGGATCTAGATTAGGACCATGACCTATCAGGACACAACCTAGAGTAGGGCATGACCTAAGTTAGGACATGACTTAGGTTAGGATATTACCTAGGTTAGGACACGACCTAGGTTAGGACATGACCTAGGTTAGGATATTACCTAGGTTAGGACACGACCTAGGTTAGGACACGACCTAGGTTAGGACACGACCTAGGTTAGGACATGACCTAGGTTAGTACACGACCTAGGTTAGGATATGACCTAGGTTAGGACACGACCTAGGTTAGGACATGACCTAGGTTAGGATACAACCTAAGTTAGGACATGATCTAGGTTAGTACACGACCTAGGTTAGGACATGACCTAGGTTAGGATATTACCTAGATTAGGACATGACCTAGGTTAGGACACGATCTAGGTTAGGACAAGACCTGGGTTAGGACCAATATTGTTAATTAAAACTTAACCCCACGTTTCGACTTCTTGCGGAAGTCCACTTCAGGGGTCAACTGAGGTCGAACTCTCCGCTGGGATAATAACACACGATGTGGACAGCAAGATTTCTGGAGGGTAGCTTACTGTTTATTATATCCTGGAGGGTGATGTGCATGTTCAGCAATGGCTGAAACCTTCTCATCACCTCTCTCACAAGCATCCTGATGTTCTTTCACTCTCTGCTCAAGCCTTCTAGTTGTTTCATCTATGTATACATGCCCAATGAGAAGGCACAGCTCCTTGGATCCCCTTGATAGTATTGCATATACTTCAGAACCTTTGATTTTGTTCATTTCATATTGTATTTGATTATGGCCCTGCTACTATGGAGTTATGATTTTATATTGTTGTTTAGTAATATTTTTTAGAAAGTGAACAAAAAATTATTAATAATTATCTAAACTGCTGCTGCTTCTGTCCTACAGTCCTTTGAGGTGAAAGCTCTGTGTGGTAAATTGTCTGCTACAGTTGATAGTAAGAATCAAACCTTTCTCCTGTTCAGTATCTGTGTGATCTTTAGAAGGGTATACCCCTGAGTATCATCTACCATTTTCATTGCTCCTCATTCCCTGCGTCGAGTTGGCGCTGACCACAAATGTGGCAAAAGAGGAATGCACTTGGCGAAACCGGAAACCAATTAAGGTCACATGACAGTAGTAGCTCAACGCGCGAAAACGTCGACGCCCACACAGTAAAAACGGGGCGGGTACGAAAATCTGAGTGGACAAACAACCCATTTTACAAACGTACCTCACATTTTAGCTTAAGTAGCCTTGACTAGCAACAAATTCCTGAGCCTAACCCCGGAAGCGTAGCTACTTCCGTTCAAAAGTTATTAACGGTTTTGACCGGATAACTCAACTTCTATAGCAAAAATCAATCACATTCGGGCTCCTGTCAAAAGGTCTTAGCATATTTATCTATGCATTGGCTAGCAGTGAATGCTGTCATAACTAAAGGAAAGGAGCCAGAAAAGTGTGTCCCCATGTGTACTTCCAGTGTAAGGGTCCAGATACATATTCTGTTTCTGTGTCCATCTTCTCTACCATATCATGTACTTCCCTAGTCTCCCCAAAGCAAGCCCTATTCAGTGTAATGATTCTCTAGCTACTGTTGACTTTATTTATGCCATTTCTTCTGTTGAGTTACTGAACAAGCAATCAGAATTAGAGCATTTAAAGCATTTTTAAGAGACACAAAGGGGGTAGAGGTTATCTGCTTTAGCATTACACTTGTAATTATAATAATATCAGTTGGTTAATGCTATAATAGTATAGATAAAGTTCTAATAGAAGAATTAATTTGTAATTTAAGTAACATAGTTTTATCATTCATTGAACAACATCAACTTCTAATTTTTTTTCAGTTCATCAAAAAAATGTCCCCTTTCAAAATTCCAAATCTGCCCCTGGCAGCCTATTGCTGCAGCCATTATCTCTCAGAAGTTTTAGCTTGTTTTATCTTCCATATCTATTCTGATCATCTATTCTTACTTTACAACTCTGAAATGTGTCTTGACATACCTGAGATGAACATTACATACCAGTGGTGTACAAAGGGAGGCTCAGGGGGCTGGAGCTCCTCATGATTTTAGGGCACAATTTATGATGTGACTTCCCACATGGAACACTTTTAATGGGGTGGGGCGAGTCAATTACAATAAAAAATTCTCCCACATGAGAAAGTAACAATCAGGAATCTATTCTCTGTAATTCAGGATTGGACGATGCAACAGTTCAAACTTTACCAAGGCTTAGGGCCTAATGGGTCTATCCTATGACAGTGGGATAATTTTTAATTATATGAAATTTGACAGAAATAATCGACAATAGTTCACGTCGTGAGGTGTGTAAGTAGAAAGCTTAAATAGAATTCAATAGAAACACAAGGTTATGGTGTACAGCAAGGGTAAGAAAATGATATACAAAAAATTGGCTTCTAAACTTCAGTGGTAGCCAGCATAGTATAGTGGTGAAGTCCAAAATGGTGATGGGGCTATTTCTTCAGATGCAGCCTTGTAGCCACTCCCCACCCCCTACACACACACACACACACACACACACACACACTCACACACACACCCATACAGAACGTCTGCAAGCCATTTCTCTTTTGTATGTACAGCTGAAACTGATTTTCTAGAGTCGAATTATTATTATTATTATTATTATTATTATTATTATTATTATTATTATTATTATTATTATTATTATTATTATGTTTTTCTTCTTATAACGTCTTACTTCCTGCAATGGTTATAATTTTCGGGTAGAGTGATCATGAACTAGTAAGGCTTATCTCACACGCGCGTAAAGTTTTGGCGGTGTTGCCTTGCATATAAAAGGAGATAGTATAATTCCCTGCTGCAGTCGTTTCATAATTGATTAGTGAGAAATTACTAAACGAATTTGAAACGATGGCTCAACCCAAACCTACTGTCACGGACGATATCGAGCAAGAAGTCAGCCGCATACAGGATGAAATAGAAGAAGTTGATCTTAAAAAGCGTCAAAGGCTGAAGAACTTGGACTTTTTTTGCCTAGACAACTCAATTCGAGAAAGTACGGTCGGACAAATGCGCCATCACACAGTTGAGAATAAATTGGCTATTTTTGAACAAGTGAAGAAATGCGGTATCAAAGACATCGTCGTTGCCTCTTTTTCGAACATGCCACGAGTAGACGACACCTTTTGCAAGCTTCTGGTAGAGAGAAAAGAAGATTTTTCCAACCTATACTCTTTTTCTGAAGTAACGGGACCACTGAAGAACGGTGTTTACGACACGGAGACTTTACCAGCGGCTTTGCCCAAGAATATGAAATTTGGCCTTGGCAACGTCTTCTTCGAACTGGATCTCGCAGATAAAAACTGCGACTGGGAAGTGAAATTTACCACTGACGATATTTGTAAGCTGTTAAAGAAGAGGATCGTTTGGGTTAAAGAAAATATTCCCAAAGATGGTTGCCGTCGCAATCTTTTGAACTTGCGCGATTTGCCTGCGGCTATGACATTAGCCCCAGAAAGAGTGCTGGCGGTGGTCAAGTACCTTTCTCAGCTACCTGATGACCTGAAACTGTTTGCTCTGTGCTTTGAAGACCCTATGGGAGAATACCTGCCCGATGAATTCGAAGCTTGGACGGGTAGCATAAAAAGGGTCATGGATGCGAACGGGTGGAAAGACGGGAAAATATTAGTTCACATTCACGAGAAATGGGAACTACAGACGGCTTCAACGCTGGACTGCTTGAGTGCGGGTGCTGACGGAGTGTGGGCTAGTCTCTGTGTTGAAGGGGCGGCCATGGGACACGCTTGCTCAACGGTCACCATGATGAATCTCGTCCGCCTGGGTAACCAGAAAATATTGAAGAAATTCAATTGCACCGAGCTGAGGAACGCCGCCATAGAAGTTACAAAGATTACCACTGGGAAAATGCCTGCCCCTAAACAATGTGTTTATGGGGAGCGCGCTGCAGATTTGGTATTCGGTTTTTTGGGAATAGGCGATTTTGACTTAGCAAAATTTTTTGGCGTACCTACCACGAATCGTATAACGTCACTTGCCACTCCAAAAATGATAGTCGATCGGATGGTCAACTTGTTTGGAACGAATGATCAATTCACCACAGAAATAGCACAAAAAATGAAAGCCAAAATGATAGATGATCTTGTTAAGGAAAGCCGTAAAGAAGAATATCAAAGCGCAGTTGGAATTGCGCTACTTTTTGATCGAGCGGGAGGAAAGTTAACTGAAAAAATGAGTGAAGTAATTGCAGCTGTGCAAATTCGAAACCAGCATCACCTGGGTTTAATCGAGGAAATACGTGCTACTTGGGACGAATGGGACGCCAGGGAAGAACAGTATGGCGACAACTGTCTAGAATTTGATTCTTTTTACGGTGCTTTCATGGCTCCTTACATTTCTTGCTACCATTGTCCCGATGCCAAGCAAGCCTTAAAAGCCATCGATATGGACTCTGACGGCCTCGTAGATTGGAACGAATTTATGGTGTATGTCAAATGGGCACTCCATGAATATCCTAATTTGGAAACTGTTGATGATGTGCTTTCCACAGCTTTCTTGAAAGGAATAATTCCAGCGATGCGAGACGAAAAAGTCAAGAACCAGCAGGATTTTGCAGGATCTCGTCATTTACTCCTGAATGGCTTGAGTTGGGTGGAATGGAAGGGAGGTGAAGTTCCTAAGGATGCCATTGCAGGAGGGTGGGATACTAAGAGTGAAGAAGAAATGTACATCGGTCGTGTCAAAATCGACGGCTCTTTTATGATTGGAAACGTTCTGGCTAGTAGAAAAAGCATCACAGTGTCTTACAACGGAGAAGAATTTAATTACCAAGAGTTTGAAGTATTGGTCAATCCTAACAATTCTGTTACCATTGACTGGGTACTACGCAGAAGAGGACGAGTTCCTTGCCGAGCTGTGAAGGCAGGTGACGACTCACACAACCTTCACTACGTAGGCAAGGCTAATTGTGGCTCGGATGTTATACCTGGGAGTGTTTCGCCCAGCGATGGGTGCATATTTGTAGCCTACGAAAGGAAACCATGCAAGAGGAAGTACAGAGTACTGGTTGCAAGATAAGAAAGAATTCTGTCATATAATGAACAAATATAGTATAGTAGCTAGTTATTTAGAAACTTTAGCAACTGACTCTTTTACAAGAAATGTTTAGGTTAAACTTTAAATTCTGATTTACTTCAATAGCTAATAGCTGCAATAAAAGTTACTTTTCTGCTCTCTGAAAATTACAAATACAGATAGAGGTGCTAATGCTCCACTCTTCATATGAAAATGTGTTACACCACATGTCCTTTGACCTCCCAGCTCTGTTAAGTGCTTGTAAATAGTTTTCTTGTAATGTTACTATTGTTAGTTTTGGTTGAGTTGATTCCGTTGCAAGCGCTTGCAGTGCCAGCGATAGAGTTAGCTTAGCTTAGCTAATTAGTAGTGGCAGTCTGGTCCTTCGAACCCTTTACCTGAGCTCGTGGATTTACACCCCACGAACATTGGTCCTTCGAGCCGGATACCTGGTAAGGAAGGCCAGTGACTTGAGCTCTTGCTGAAGCTATCAAAGTATCATCTGCTAATCGAAGTGCTGCTATAACTCTTGCTAGCTAGTGTTGTCTACCCTGTATTACTTTGCTTAGTCTTGACAATCGTAGCTAGTTAGTTCTATCTATTGTAGCTAGCTAGGCTATCATTGATTGAATTTCATCATCATCATCGTCGACCTCTCATTTTTGCTCGATTTCTACTTCTATGTACGTTGACTGTCGTACGTTTCCAACATCATAATAAATCAAAATCCAATCATCCGTACTATTGTTTGAGATGGGTGAGGCCACAGTAACTTTGCTGAAGTCTCAACGAAAGTCACAACGAATAAAGATATCAAAAATCAAAACTGCTGTTGAGAAGTTTAAGGCGCTACCGTCTAAGGAACTCCGTGAACGAGACATTAAACAACGACGAACCCAACTCGAAGATGCCATATCAACTCACAAAGAAATACAAGGTAAACTTCTAACTTGTATGCACAAGGAAGGAGCCTCGGAAGAAGACCTTGACAAAGAAGCTGAATCTGTTGCTAATTATGAATTTGACTATTCTGAACTGCTTGATGAAACCATACAACTTCTCGAGAGATGCAAACTAATTCAATCTGCTCAAGCTATACAAGAGGAGTTTGATAGTTGGCTTGAAAATGCAGATCACACATCAGCAAGATTTGAAACAGCAAACGATATCCTTGGCAAGATAGAAAACTTCATTCACCGTTCTTCTGCCTATGAGGACGATGAACAAGTCAGAATCCTCAGAAAGCAGATGAAAGAGCATACTAATGCTCTCCGAAAGGCCAAGTATAGCATCAAAGATTCTGCCAAAGTTGAGTCTTCAGTACCTGACTCTAAAGCTGTTGGTGTACCTACCATCTTCAAACGATCAAAATTTGACATCCCTCCCCCCAAGTTCTCTGGTAAAGCCACTGATTGGAACGGCTTTTACGACCTCTTTACTGCTGTCCTTAAGTCGCAAGGCGATCTTTGTGACGCTGAGCGTATGTGCCTGCTTTTGGACTCCATGCAGACCCCGGCAGCTCGTGAAATAGTAGAGAGTTATCGTAGCCAGGGAGAAGGTAGCTTTCATGCTGCTATGGAACATCTGAAACGAACCTATGGTGCTCCTTCAGTCCTCTATCCTTACCATGTTAGGGAAGTCGTGAAGAAAGACTCGTACGACTATGATGGCTCCGTTGTCCCCAAGATAAGAAAACGTGTTCTGATCCAACAAGAAGCCATGGAAAGACTTGGAGGTGGAACTCTACCCCACTTCCTAGTTGCTCTGGTGGCTGAAGATTTTTCACCTAAACTATTAGATGAGTGGTCTAAATATACCTCTCATCTTAAAAGATTGCCTATCACTGAGGATTTGCTCGAATTCTTAAAACCATTGGAATCACGATATCACATTGACAACTCTGAAAAAGAGCCGCATCGCTCGATCGAATTGTCGCATTCAAGGAGACAACACACGTCTGCAAAGAAATCATCCATCAGTACTTCACGGCTCTGCAAACTTTGCAATTCTTCTCATTCACTCGCTCAGTGTCCAGAGTTCTTAAGTTATGATGAATCTAAACGAATGAAATTTGTAAAGGACAATAAGTGGTGTACTAACTGCCTGCACCCTTCCCACACGTGCTCACAGTGCACCTCATCTTTTACCTGCAGAACATGTAAAGGAAAGCATCATACACTTCTGCATAAGGATGGTTCATCATCTCCTCAACTCAATCTGATCGCAACTACAACTAAAACCGGATCAAAAACACAACAACCATCAGTTCAACCACCAACACATGGATTCCTGAACACCGCCATTATAGAGTTGACCAACGGCAATAGAACAATCCAGATAAGAGCTGCCTTGGATACTGGAGCTAGCACTTCCATCGTCACAGAGAAAGTTGTTACCCACCTCCAGCTGTCACGTTCCTCTCACAATGTCATTGTACACGGTGCCAATGGTGACTCCACCAGCAAGCATTTTGTAACATCCACTGTTCGATCTACCTTCAATCCAGAGAATAAAAGAGATCTAAAAATGTCAGTTGTCTCCAAGTTGCCTCCAGCTAATAGCCCACCCAATCCAGAAGAGATTCTCAACAATGAGATGCTAAAAGGACTAGAAATGGCTGACAAGAAACTAGGTGGCCAGCTTGATATGATCATTGGGATCTTAGACACTGCCGCCTGCATCCTCCCTGAAGCACCCAAACACTGTCCAAATACTGGAATCATAGCCACACCTACCTTGTTTGGTTGGACAATCTCAGGTCCTTTGAAATCAAATACTTCTGTAACACAACTAAAAATTGAACTGGAGGAAACCACATTAGACCAACAATTGGAGCTTTTATGGGAACTTGACAAGACCCCGGAGATTTTCCTTTTACCATCTGAAGATTCTGCAACAAAGCAGTTTAAAGAAACAGTAACCATCAATGAAGACGGGCGGTATATTGTCAAGCTGCCTCGTGTAGATGACCCACCATCATTGGGAAGTTCAAGAAAAATGGCAGTCAGTCGTTCAATCCAGAATGAGCGATCTCTTAAGAAGAAGAATAAACTCAAAGACTTCAACTGTGCGCTCTCTGAATATCTAACTCTGGAACATGCAGAAGTTGTCCCACAAGACGAACTCCATAAGCCATCATACTATTTACCAGTACATGGAGTATTTAAACAATCTTCCACTACTACAAAGGTTCGGCCAGTCTTCGATGGGTCTGCCAAAACAACATCTGGCTTCTCCTTGAATGACACCCTCCTACCAGGCCCTAACCTGTATCCACTAATCATGGACATTTTGATTAAGTTTCGAAACTATCAAATAGCTTTCTCGGCAGATATTGGGAAAATGTTTAGAGAATTTAGCCTACATCCTGATGATCGTGATCTACATCGATTTCTGCTCAGAGCTGAATCTGGAAAATTGGTTGAATGTCGCATGAGGAGACTTACCTTTGGGATCAAGTCTTCACCATTTCTGGCAACGAGTGTACTTTTAGACCTTGCTGACAAGCATCAATTGTCACACCCCCTCGCACACAAAGCCATTCATTCTGCCTTTTATGTTGATGATCTTCTGTCTGGGGCAGCATCTGTGCGAGAGGCAGTAAAACTGCGTGAGGAGATATGTGACTTACTCAGTAGAGCCAGGATGACTCTCCGAAAATGGAGGACGAATAACGATCAATTCAGAGACACTATACCTCAAGAACTTATTGAAACAGAGGATCTCCATCTTCCAGTGTTTTCAGATGCTCCTAAAGCTTTGGGAGTCCATTGGGACGTGGGAAAAGACAACTTGCATATCTCAACACCATCCTCTATCAACAAAGAAAAGACTGTCACTAAACGTGTTGTAGCCTCTCAGTCGGCTCAGGTTTATGATGTCTTGGGTATGTTTGCTCCATTCACCATAACGTCTAAGATAATTCTCCGGTCACTATGGAAACGCAATATCCAGTGGGATGCTACCATTCCAGAAGATCTTGAAAAACTTTGGATAACTTGGAGAGATCAACTGCCCATCATCACTCAACACCCTATATCCAGACGGTACAATACCAAAGATAGTCCTATATCAACCACCACACTCCATGGCTTTGCAGATGCAAGTCAAATTGCATATGGAGCTGTAGTATATGTGAGACACACCCATCAAGATGGTAAGTTACATCTGGAAGAAGTTCTTGTATTGCCGCCACTCGATTGGCAACAAATTGTTTGAGTGTACAAGGCATTTTCTTTAGCCAAGCGATGACAATCTCTGAATCTGACCAAGAGTAAATGTTAGATAGTGAAATCTGGAGATGTTGGGCTACATAGACTAATAATTTAGCCAGTAGATAAGCAGCAACAAGTTCAAGTTTGGGTATTGTCTTTTCATTTTTGGTAGGACAAACTCTTGCTTTAGAATAGACTACTGCTGTGCTGATGGTGGCGACATGTCTCCACCCACTGCAACCCTGCTGATATGCTCAGTAGGGGTATGCCAGCAGATAGTCTTGTAGAATCGGATCTATGGTGGCATGGCCCTCCATGGTTAGGTCAACCCGAAGACTCTTGGCCATCTTCAGGAATTATGGCTTTGCCACAGTCTTTGCCAGAGCTAAAGGCAGTCACTTTAACGACTATAGTGGAACCAGTCATGCCCTGGTCCCTGTGGAGTAGATATTCAAGCTTTTCTACTTTGACTAGAGTTCTTTCATGGATCAAGAGATTCATTAACAATGCTCGATCGCACCACACCCAGCCCTCCCTTCTCTTCAACTGGAGTTGATTTTGCGGGGCCTTTTACACTCAGGATGGGATACACTCGTAAGCCTGTATTAATAAAAACGTATGCGTGTGTGTTCATTTGCTTAACAACACGGGCTATACATATTGAGTTATGCTCCAGCCTCGAAGCCGATGAATTCAGGGCAGCATTTCAACGATTTTGTGCTCGCCGTGGCTGTCCAACAAATGTATACTCTGACAACGGAACTAATTTTGTGGGCACGTTCAATGAAATTCAGGAAATCCAACAGCTTCTCGACTCTTCCAAAAATGCCATTTCCTCTCTCTACACTCATCAGCCACTTCATCATAGTTGCCAACTTTTTAAATCGAACTTCAGGGACACTATGCCACACCCAAACCACACCCATTTATTACAGAAATTAATAATTAATTGCCCAATGATAAATAATTGTAATAACAAAGTCTATTTCCCCAAGTGAGTACTAGTAGCTTTCTTGCATGTCTTTAACAGTTCAGGTTCAAACTGCACTTCATGGCAACAGTCATCACAATTAAATTTCAGTGACATCAATGCTACTACTGTGCTTTGATCCAGGTTTGATCTTTGATCCGTATGTATTTTTCTTAGGATTGAAAACCCACGCTCAGAGTCAGCATTGGACGATGGTATTGCTAACAGTCCAGCCATAAGCTTTGCCAGATTGGCAAACCTTAACTCTCCTAGGAGGGTTTTAATTTTACCAACTTCAGACCAAAAAAATCCAGGACGTGGTTTCTCAACTCCATCACAATCCTTATAATACTTTAGAGCAGGAAGGTCTTCTGGACAAAGAAGAAAATCCGTAAATTCCTGAACAAGAAGATGAAGGGAATCTGGAGAATTTAACTCAATTTGAGGAAACCTCTTGGCAAGTCTCTTAATGGTATCTTCAGTGTAAGACTTTGTCTTAATTGGTTGGACAATACCCAAGTCTTGTAGAATTGTGTCACTAAATGGAAATTTCTTGAACATTTTCTGAAGAGTAGCTGAATAGAAAGCTTTGACATGCTGAAAAAATGGTTTTATGTCCATCTCTTCTTCAAGAGCACTAATACACAGCCATGTCTCATCTCCAATACTCAAGTTTTCATCCAATTTAACTTTGTCCATGTCAACCAAATGAATATTATCTCCAGCTTTACGAACAGCTTCTTCGGTTAGGAAACTGACAGCATAAATTTTTGTAAGCCTGACAATATCTGTATACAACTCACACGTTGTGTTCTCATTTGACTTTTGGAAAGACCTATTGAATCTATCTATAGATGGTAGAACATGATTGAGAAAGTGAAGAATGGGCTTTGTTAGTGGATTTTCAAGTCTTTCAGTAATGCTAACTACTTTGGCCGTTTGGTCGTCACAAGAGCGGAAGTACGATAAAAGACCATCAAACAAATCTAAATACCTCGCAGTAGACTCAACCACCTAGTTTGACAATGCTTCAAGAGAACTTTGGGTTCATTAATATAGAAGGAATGCCACATATCAAAAAACTGTTGATTTCTTTTGCTGCTGTGTTGAAAGTAATAATAGATGTCAATAAATAATTGATCTATATCAACTGGCAGAGCAGCCATTCCAGCCTTGACACACAAGTCAGCAAGGTGACAAATGCAACCAGCATCATAAAGATGGGGGTTTTCTCTTTTTATCAGTTTCTGAACACCTGACCTAGCCCCTTTCATTACATTTGTAGCGTCTGACATAAAGGCTATTGCTTTACTAAAATCTAAATTGTATTTGCCCAAAGACTCCCTTAAGGCACTGTATAGATTTACTGCCGTTCCTATGTTCACCACTGGCATGTCTAAAAACTTTGTCTTTACATTACCCAATTCAGCATCCAAGACTCTAACCAAAATAATACATGATTTGTCTTGTTTATCATTCGATTCATCCATTAAAATAGAGAAAGGATTAGACATATAGCCTTAGCATGATAATATGGTGATAATGCCTCCTTTACTATGGCTGTGGTCTTGGTTCTTCCACACGCAAACTTTCTAGCTATTTCAGAATCAGGAAACATCTGAGCAAAAAGCTTTGAAGCGTGTTCACTTAGCAACAAACATTGACCACCGAGTTTCAGCTTCAATAACATTTTGAGCTACTCGCGGTTTAAAGAAGGATGTTACACTTTTGGAAGTAGAAGCAGCAGATGCTGATTCCTTGTGACGTTTGCCACTAACATGGGTTGTTACATCATTTCTGCCTCCATGTGCAACACTGAAATCTGAAAGACAGATTGCGCATCTGGCATGTATTAAATTATAATTTAAATTAGAAACTTATAATTCTGTGTAGTTAATCATGATACCTTTGTGGCTTCTCCCTATTCCTTTAAATTCTTCAATCCACTTTGGATCAAAGTGGGAAACTCTCTTCCTCTTAGTGGGTGGTGGAGAAGCCATACAACAACGTGCGGAGGACAATAGGTAAAGATCGCCAATAAGTAATTGTGGCGAAAATTCACTTATGCATGAATTAATTTATTAAATAAAAATGCATGCATACTCGAGCCGTTCAGTAAGTTTATAGGATGTGGACGATTCGTGATAAGTAAAGAGATCCTCTGCTTTGCCTAAATTCATGGATGTAAAAGTAAGTGTAGTGGGAGCAAATTCCTCTGAAGCTTCAGGGACACACAATAGACAGTTCACACTTCCGTTACGGGACGGGACAGAGCGAATAATTCCGGGACTGTCCCGGACGTTTCGGGACGGTTGGCAACTATGCTTCATTGGCATTTTATTCCTCCTCGCACTCCACATTTTGGGGGGATTTGGGAAGCAGGTGTGAAATCTATGAAGGTGCAACTGAGGAAGCTTATCTCGCCACACCCACTTCGCTTCCAGGAACTTGTGACTATACTGACAGAAGTAGAGGCCATTTTGAACTCTAGGCCTCTTTCACCCCTCAACTCTACTGAGCTGGACAACGACCTGGTTTTAACACCTGGCCATTTCCTCATTGGTAGGCCCATCAAGGCTCCTCCTACTAAACCTGCATGCACTGCCAAGTTATCCAATTTACGTCGATGGAGTTTAGTTCAGAGGTTGCAACAAGACTTATGGCAGGCATGGAGCGCTTGTTACTTGCAATCAATCCAAGCAAGGAACAAGTGGAAAAGCAAATCCGTGAACATCGCAGTGAATGATATTGTCTTTGTTAAAGATGAGTCTTTATCAACCCAACGCTGGCCATTGGGGCGTGTTACAATGGTGTATCCTGGTGATGACGGACACATTAGAACTGTCGACCTTATCTGCAATGGCAAGACATACCGTAGATCGATTCATCGACTAATCAAGATTGAAATGGATAAAGATACCTCCCAGCCTCCCCCGGAGCATGTTCAGGACCATAAAGGTCCCTGAACAAACGCAGACAGAATACAACACTCAATTAACACAACTACTTGTCACTTATGCACACACAAATGTATCAACCACTCTCTACCAACACATAATGATATTCATGAGTCAACCCACAGAACTTGTATCAGTGTGCCTTCAATTTAAGTGCTTGTAAATAGTTTTCTTGTAATGTTACTATTGTTAGTTTTGGTTGAGTTGATTCCGTTGCAAGCGCTTGCAGTGCCAGCGATAGAGTTAGCTTAGCTTAGCTAATTAGTAGTGGCAGTCTGGTCCTTCAAACCCTTTACCTGAGCTCGTGGATTTACACCCCACGAACACTTCCTTTCTATTCAACTCTTAACGTCTTCTATCTTGATTGTATATTTCATGACACAAAATGCTGTCCAAAGGTTCTACCTTAGAGCAGGCCCGTAGCCAGGGGGGGTTTAGGGGTTACAGCTGGAAGTTTTGCTTCCCTGAAAGACCAATATTTATTTTTTAAAAGCTGTTGTACAGCTAACACACTGATGGGATACAATTTTCTTCTAATATTACTGTATTTTGTGAACATTCACAGATACATTCAACTTTCTTAGCTTGCTGGAATCAAATTACAGCTGTATTCAGAGATGTAATTAGCAGCTGCATTGAGCATATACATACCATAATTACTTATTCCATCCACATAGTGAGTTCAGTCATATGCAGCTGATTTTGCTTTGTTCTGTTTTCTGATGAAGCTAGCTAACAGTACCCTTTTGCCCTTTCTTTCAAAAAGACAAGCAGTTAGTGAAGATAAGGTAAAAGGTATGGTAAACTAGTTTAAATGATTGTTAGATATTAATTTTAATTTAGGTTTGCAGCCAATACAAACACTAGAAACAGCATCAAGATCAGCAGGAACTTCTGATTGTGTTGTTAACTCCTCAACACTGCTTGATTCACCTCCATTTAATGATTTGGGAGCCATATGTGACTCAGAGAAATATATGGATGAGATCTGTCAATTAGTTAGTAATCTCTCAGTGGATGAGAAGTTTTCACTACTTTTTCAACATGTTACACCACCTGCTGTTTTCCCCTCTACTTTTTCTCATGGATTTCAGCGTAGGTTTAATCAGTCTTGGCTGAATAAGTATTCTTGGTTACTTTATAGCCCAAAGTTAGACGGCATTTTTTGTGGTCCATGTGCTATCCTACTTTCTGTTTCGGACAGGAAAGATAAAGGTATGCTTGTAAATAGGCCCTTTTCAAATTGGATCAAAATTAGCAGCATATTGGCTAATCACTCTTCTTTACGTTACCATCGAAATTGTCTTGCAATGGCTGACACATTGAAGTTACCTGTTGAAAATCCATCAACACGGGTGGATGTAATGTTCAGTGATAGTATTCAGAAAAAGATTACTGAAAATGAACATATTCTTCGGCAGATTGTAAGAGCAATTCTCTTTTTAAGAAAGCAATTTTGCCTTTTCGAGGTAATGCTGAAAAAGTTTCCCTATCCAGTAATCCAGGTAATTTTTTGGCCTTGTTAAAGTCTTTTGCTAAGACGGACCCAATATTGTCTAATCATTTATATCATCCTCAATCCAAAAATGCCACTTACATTTCTCCACAATCACAAAATGACACTATTAACGTCATTGGGTATGATACAATTTTGGCTGGTATTGTTAATGAAATAAAAGCTTCCAAATTCTTTTCTGTCATAGCAGATGAAGTTTCAAGTCATGGTGTTGAACATTTACCCATATGTCTCCGTTTTGTAGATGATAATTGTGAGATTCGTGAAGAGTTTATTGGTTTTGTGAAGTTAAAACGTGTTCGGGCAATTGATATAACAGAAGCCATTATTCATAGCATTGAAAATTTAGGGCTTAGTTTGTGCAACTTACGTGGCCAAGGATATGATGGGGCAGCTTCAGATAAAAGAGCAGGACTTCTTAAAGCTGTTGTTGATTCTCGAGTACATACTCCAAGTAGAGTTCATCTTCTCAACACTTGTATAACACGATGGGTGGAGAATATTGAAGGATAGGAGCATTTTTCTTTGGCTCATCCCTTTTTTATTAAAATGTGTGACATATTGTATAAGAAATAGCAATTTTCCTCCTTATAGTGATGGGTCATGGACAGCAGAAGATAAGAAAAATGCTCTCTAGCTCACATGAAAGCTTTAGAATCCTTTGAATTTGTATATTGCTTAATCACACTACAACGTTCTTGTTTTCAGATAATTATAAGTTTCTGGAGTAACAACAGTCATGGAGTCATATGCTGACCTGAAGAAGCTTAGAGAAAATATTGAACACTACTCACAGCGCATTTTTTTGAACATAGCTCAAGCCTAGCTGAGCAATCAAACATAGCTGTATCAAAGCCCCGTACAAGTAGCCGCCAACAAAATCGGCCTAACCCAGAACATAGTTCTGTTGCAGACTATTTCAAAAAATCAATAATAATTCCATTTTTGAACCACTTAATTAGTGATATTTCTTCTCGTTTTTACTGCTCACAGCAAAACAGCAGCTTCTTCAAGAACTACTGCCCAATAATATTACATCTACCTCATCCATTGCCATGATAGAACAAGTAGTATCCTTTTATCATGAAGATCTCCCAAATCCAACTATTGTGGATGAAAAATTCTGTAGGTGGAAATCAAAATGGATTCTCATACCTAAGAGTGAACGTCCTGACACTATAGCCAAGTCACTGAAGAAATGTCCTCAACAAAGTCTTACTAACATTTGGACAATATTAAAGCTGTTCGCAACGCTCCCCTTGAGCTCATGTTCCTGTGAGAGATCAGAATCCACCTTGAAACGTTTAAATAATTACATGAGGTCCACTCAAAGCGAAGAAAGACTTAGTAGTCTGGCAATCATTCATATCAATTACACTGACTTGAATATAGATCAAATATGTAGAACATTTATACAAAAGCATCCACGCAAACTGGCTTATTATTTAATTTCCAACATGATATCAGTTGCAACTTAATTATTACAAGAGATGTGGCTATTAAGTAGGTGTGGTTGTGTAGCTATTAAGTAATTATGTGGCTACTAGTGGTGTGCTTGAGCACAAATGGCGAGCGAGCCTTAAACTACACTATTGTTAAATGATTGATTTTAACAACTAACACTCAAGCTACTAAAATAAAGTCGAGTTCTTAAATTAAGTATATGCCATAGTAACCGCTCCCCGCAACTGTTTGAATTGAAAAAGAAGCAGCAAAATCAAGTCACGTTATTTACATTTTTCTTTGTGATATTCTTAATAGTAGTTGTAACGCACAATACTTTCACACAACTGAACATACCTATGCAAGACTTACCTTCGTGGTTCGTCTAGTGGACAATGAATTTTCAAGTAAATGCTGTTGAGTAGGGCTTATAACTGTGACAAATAGCGTATTAACTTACCACCGCCACTAACTCGAATAGAAAATAAGTTTTTGTGTTTTAACTGCACCCACAAAACAATTCAAAGCGGTATTTCTAAGGTGATACGGGTAATGGTCGCTAAACCAGTTTAGTGAAGTTTGGGACGGGGTCGAACGCGGAGCGAACACAAAAATACGGAGGATCAAAGTACAAAATGACATACATACGTCCAAACATATATCTAAATAAATAAACATCCCCGATTTTAGATTGTGTTACCCCTGTAAGTGTCTCGCTTGCTCGCCAATTAACTGGGTGTGGTATTAAGTGGGAGTGGTTATGTGCCTATTAAGTGGGTGCGGTTATGTATAAATTAGTTCAAGTAACCCCCCCCTTTAAAAATCCTGGCTACGGCCTGTAGAGGACTTTAAAAGTGTGAATGGGATAAATCCATCTCACAATCCATGATCCATGCTGTACTATAATTCTATTGTTATATCACATCATGTTAACACATGTGATTTACTTGTACTATAATAAACTGCCGTCATTCTATATTTTGGCAATCATAACCTATCGTATGTATCACGTGACATGATTAGAAGGTGTCTATAATTGGCTTTCTAACACTGGAAAAATATTGGGATTTCCTGTATCAGGTCAGGTAAAGTAAAGACTACTGGAAGGTCACATTTCAGACACATGGTTGTCATCTTTCCATACTCAAGGATATGTCTAATACCCCTGTACCTGTCCTGCTAAAGTACGAGGCCAATTTTCCTATACAATTTCCTTTGATTGAACTGATACATGACATATCACCTGTCCTACACTTACCCTTTACTGCACGACATTCCATCTTATGTGTACTATTTAGATACCCAACAAGTCATCTATACTGGGGCATTCCAGGCACATTTACTGGATCTGTACTGAACATGTCACTTCACATATACTAGACCTGTCCTGAACATCGTCAGCTCATCAATACTGGACCTGTCCTGAACATCGTCGGCTCATTAATACTGGACCTGTCCTGAACATCGTCAGCTCATCAATACTGGACCTGTCCTGAACATTGTCAGCTCATTAACACTGGACCTGTCCTGAACATCGTCAGCTCATCAATACTGGACCTGTCCTGAACATTGTCAGCTCATTAATACTGGACCTGTCCTGAACATCGTCGGCTCATCAATACTGGACCTGTCCTGAACATTGTCAGCTCATTAATACTGGACCTGTCCTGAACATCGTCGGTTCATCTCAATACTGGACCTGTCCTGAACATTGTCAGCTCATTAATAATGGACCAGTCCTGAACATCGCTAGCTCATTAATACTGGACCTGTCCTGAACATCGTCAGCTCATTAATACTGGACCTGTCCTGAACATTGTCAGCTCATTAATACTGGACCTGTCCTGAACATTGTCAGCTCATTAATACTGGACCAGTCCTGAACATCATCAGCTCATCAATACTGGTCCTGTCCTGAACATCGTAGGCTCATCAATACTGGACCTGTCCTCAACATCGTCAGCTCATTAATACTGGACCTGTCCTGAACATCGTCAGCTCATCAATACTGGTCCTGTCCTGAACATCGTCAGCTCATCAATACTGGACCTGTCCTGAACATTGTCAGCTCATTAATACTGGACCTGTCCTGAACATCGTCGGCTCATCAATACTGGACCTGTCCTGAACATTGTCAGCTCATTAATACTGGACCTGTCCTGAACATCGTCGGTTCATCTCAATACTGGACCTGTCCTGAACATTGTCAGCTCATTAATAATGGACCAGTCCTGAACATCGCTAGCTCATTAATACTGGACCTGTCCTGAACATCGTCAGCTCATTAATACTGGACCTGTCCTGAACATTGTCAGCTCATTAATACTGGACCTGTCCTGAACATTGTCAGCTCATTAATACTGGACCAGTCCTGAACATCATCAGCTCATCAATACTGGACCTGTCCTGAACATTGTCAGCTCATTAATACTGGACCTGTCCTGAACATTGTCAGCTGATTAATACTGGACCTGTCCTGAACATCGCTAGCTCATCAATACTGGACCTGTCCTGAACATTGTCAGCTCATCAATACTGGACCTGTCCTGAACATTGTCAGCTGATTAATACTGGACCTGTCCTGAACATCGCTAGCTCATCAATACTGGACCTGTCCTGAACATTGTCAGCTCATCAATACTGGACCTGTCCTGAATATCGTCGGTTCATTAATACTGGACCTGTCCTAAACATCACCGGGTCATCAATACTGGACCTGTCCTGAACATCGTCAGCTCATCAATACTGGACCTGTCCTGAACATTGTCAGCTCATTAATAATGGACCTGTCCTGAACATTGCTAGCTCATCAATACTGGACCTGTCCTGAATATCGTCGATTCATTAATACTGGGCCTGTCCTGAATATATTCAGCTCATTAATACTTAATCTGTCCTGAACATAGTAGGATCATCAGTAGTACCATAATCTAAATACTAGACCTGTCCTAACACTGTCAGATTATCTGTGCTGGGTACCAAACTTAAGAAAGGGACTTGATTAATTTGAGAATTTTTCATTTTGCCTATTAAAATGGAATGTGGACCTGTCTTACATGTTACATTGTATACACTTACTTCTCAACCTCTCTATAAAAGCCAGCACACATAATATACCAAATTCGCAAATTTATTCTGATAACAAACTTAAATACATGAACGAATGTAATCTATACCAGTAATGTTTGTTCAATTGAAGTTGAGAAATATTTTCCTTATGTAGCATGTACATCTCCTAGGTCAAAATGAATATCCACTGAGAAGAGCATCTATCACCAGGTTCAGACCCTACAAAAAAATAAACTAAAGAGAACTGTACAAGAAAAATATTCTCCTTATGTAGCATGTACATCACCTGGTCAAAATGAATATCCACTGAGAAGAGCATCTATCACCAGGTTCAGACCCTACAAAAAAATAAACTAAAGAGAACTGTACAACAACATACCAGCTATCTATATTAATCCTCCCTACCTGACTGAGCACATATTTCATTCAACAGTTCCAAGAGATACATACACAATCACGTGTTCTCTAGCTATGAACTTTAACTGAGAAACCCTTTCCCGAAAAATCCGTATAATACCGCGTGTTCTCTAGTAACTTAAATTGCAAAACCCTTTTCCAACATATTTCTATCCTTTCACCCTGGACTGAGCTACTTTTAATTGTGAACCCTTTTCCAACTGGCTTCTATAGAAATGTTCCAATCGCTCTCGATATAACAATTGCGACCAGGGCTTTCATCAGAGGGAGAGACAGCAAATCAGAAGGGGGTTGGGCTGAACTGTCCCCAAATTAACAACTTATAGTTACAGCTTACAATTGCAAATAGTGGTAGCTCAAACCTACCACCAGATTAGTAATCAGAGATTGCCCTCTTTGAGAATAGGTGATTTTCTATTGAGGAGTGCAAGCAGAAAGTTTACAAATTAGTAATTTGCTCATCAAATTTTCACAATAATCTGTCATAAGTATTGTTTATTAGTCATCCAAGTACACTTCCAAGTAATTTATATGTGATGTCTTGTTTACTGCCGTAAAGTTAACCATTCAGAATATTATACTCATGCAATCTATATATAATACTTATTGTATGAGTCACAGTGCAATATGGGGAAATATTTCACGAGCAGGTGAAGTATTTTCACGAGCCGAAGGCGAGTGAAAATACAAGCATGAGAGTGAAATATAATCCCCATATTGCACGCTGACGAGTATAATAAGTTGTTTATTATACATTTGATATTTTTATAACAAAAGTGAAAAGTAGTTAATTACAACAGTTTGGCTATGGAACAGTTTATATGACGCTCCATCCAAAATGCATAGTGCACAGAAACCAAACTGTGTGAAGGAGTACCAATGGACTATGGTCTCCTAGCTCACCACTGGACCATAAGCATTCTTCTTCATTGTTGGTTAATGGTTCTGCTGCTCTTAGTTTTGCACCTTTCCCTCCTCTTCTCAAACTCTTTCTTTTTGCTTCCAACGATTTTCTACACCCTTCAAATTCTCTATCCGTTAAGATACAAAATTCCTTTCCTGCTTCACGAAGGAACCTGTCAATGCTTCTTGCTAGAGATGTCAAGCTTACTGGTTCGTATTCTTCACCATTCCTTTTCTTCACGGTCATAAAGAAATGACTTAGTAATCTATTCAACTCTATAGCGGTGATGTCCTCTATTTTCCTTCTTTCATTGATATTTTCGCACCACCTGTACCACACGTTTAGGTCACTCCTTGTTTTTATCACCGTATTTTTGGCCTTATTAGCATCTACGAATTGTTTCAATGCTCCGTCATCTAAAGAAATTTCAGCCATTGCTCATGAATTTCTGTTGTCACGAACTACGCGCATGCGTAGTGTACCGTACAATATAAACCGTACAATATGGGAGATAGAATACAGAACGCTCGCGTGATGCGGAAATATTCAAGTAAAAATATCAAATGTATAATAAATATATATATATATATATATATATATATATATATATACATAACTGTTTGTATTATATTGGCTGTATACGCATAGTATTATAAAATATACAATATGAAGGGGAAAAAATAGAGCGAATAATCTTCATGGTCCAGTGATCATCCCTGTACGCTCTTCAATGCATGACTTCTACCTGTAAACATCAAATTATGTGTATATATTATACGTAATGCACCTTAATCCAAGAAGTATATACTGTATGCTAATATTGCCATAAATGACCCAAAGTAAAGTAATACTAAAGAGTAAGTTGTGCAACTTAAGGTGGCGGTGTAGTGTTTCTCCCACTCGTTCTAAGCTTAATAATTATTTCCCACCAAAAACCACATCCCACTTCTGACTTGTTTTCACCTTATGATTAGTGTTTATAAGGCTGGCAATTAACACCAGTGATACATATGCTTGTAATTAATAAAATACAGTGAATGAATGCTATACATTGTACAAGGTAGTGAGCAAGTGAACATAGGAAACAGTTCAAGATGAGGTATTAGTGTTTTGCACTGCCTCAGTTGGTTCTCTAATTCCACCATATCTAAATCGGGGACATGCTAATTCTGGAAGCAATGAAGAAAAATAGAATTTTCTCAATTTTGCCAGTTGTAGTCCCCACCACTTGGCATCTCTATAGATGCGTTCGACATGTAGTTCTTTGTTTGTTCTCACAACAAAGTCGCACCATGTTTTGTCGACACAATAAAGTTGGCACTGTACTTGGTACCAGTAGTCATGCCTGTTTTTCAATTTCAGTTCTTTTTTCTCATTTAGGGTGAGACAAAATGAAGTTTTCTCGCATGCCTCACCGAGGTACAAATCCCTGCATGAATACGGACATTTGATTTCCAACAAGCCCACTGTTTCGGATTGCGAATGTGGATCATGGACCATACCATCTGGAGTTGCAGCTAACCAGTTGTTATGGCGAGAGATGAAAAGTCCACATTCTTCAACTGCCAAATGAGAATGTCCGTTTCTGTGTTTATATGCTATATATTCACATTTAGCTTTGTCTTCCATGCTTGTGCCATAATTTGTTGCAATGTTGCCACCAAACGTATTGTATAGCAGAGCCTGAACTTTCTTCCCCTTCTTTGTAGACTCTCTCATTTTAGCTATTCCACCAACAGAAGAAGCCGTCAATCTCTTTCGTCTCTCACTTATCCAGTCTTGATCATTTGCTTGACTTCTCGTGCATCGTTCTATTTCATCAGCTTCTTCTTGAGTGACACACACATTGGCTTTGAAATAGCTTGACTTCAGTTCATCAAGATCTTCATGGGATAAATCATCAACTACTTCTTCTGGTGAGGTACCACCATCACGTCTGTTGTAAGATTTTCGAGCTGCTGATGTGTCATCCACATTCGCATATTTGCTTCTTCGCCGCTTGTCCTTCACTTCACTTGTAGCCTTCCGCTTCCGATCCTTGGTGCAAACATTTGCTGAATGTGTTGCTACATCAGTAAATACATTATTTGGAGAAGTTCCTGTCATCTGTCGCCATGCCTGTGGCCCCCAGTCTCTGCCCAAATTCTGTCTAAGTCCAGCTCCCATGCACCTGTGATCCCAGGATCCACTCTGAGATCTGTTATAAAATTTACCACCATCAAATTTGGCTCTAATATTCATCCAGCTTTCTGCCAGGTTTGTGGTAGCATTACCAAGTAGTTGTTCGGCTTTTCCAACTAGTCGACTTAGCAGCACTTGAACATCGAGCAGTAATTTCTGGTCGACATTGACTCTTGTAAGCCCACCTCGTCTGGCATCCAACTCAGTTTCTGGATCATCTGCGATAGTTTCTTCCCACAACCTTTCTTGGTCATCAAGTAAATCTGTGTGGTAAATAAAAAGTGAAGCATAAAGGAACTCGTGCACATTCAAAGAAAGAGCATATAAAAAAAATTAAATGAGGTGAAAGACGTTACCATGTTGATTGCCACATAAATGTGTTTTGGTAAATTAAATATACATTTCTTGCTTTGTTTTTTGGTGTTAGTTGTGTGTGCTTGCAACAGAGTAATTGAACATGCTAATATTTGAGCTTGTCAAAAATAATGAATCGACAAAAGGATTTATTTTTTTATACTTAGTCTCAGGCTTGCACAATATTAACCAACACATAAAATTGTTTGCAATAATACTAATTTAAACACATAAATCACTCACCCGAAAAACTTGTGTCATCATTTGTTGGCAGCATACTTGGATTGTTGGTTGCGGAGTGGCCACCATTTTCACCTTCAGAAATAGCAGATAAAGAAGAGGATGCTGGCTGACACGACACTTCAGAAGTAGAAGAGTGCTGAAGAGTTTCCTTAGCAGACTTGCAGAAGTCCGGACTACACTTGTCATGAATGCCAAAGCAGTGCAAGGGACCATTTAGAAGATCTCGCTTTAACTTTCTGAGTGCTTCTTTCTTTTCATCTTCCATACTTCGCATCCTGATTGCTGACCTTGCTGCAGAAACCAAACGCTTGCGCATTCTCTGGGTAAGCCCACCACTCCCCTTGTAGGATGGATTTTCTTGAACTAGGCGTTCAAGTGCGCCACGATAGCATTTACATGCGTGGTTAGCACATTCTAGTTTCTTTATAGCTGGACCCCATACTGGCACATTCTGAATGAGAGTCGGATACACAGAACTATCTCCATCACCTACAAACTTCATGTACCGAACTCCGTGGACCATTTCTGCCTCTAAAAACCCTTCCAAAATGATGTCTGCCTCCATTTCTGACGATGATTTGCTCCAGTTCTTGTAGCAAACGTGCTGATCTTGAGGTATGCTGATGGCACAGGCATGGCAATGCTTGTTTCGAACCCCAATATAGAGGAGCTTTCCAGTTCGTCTACCGATTATAATGCCAACCCCTGAATTAGCATTATAAGAGTGTTTGTGTGAACGCTTGCTCCATCCACCATCAACAATTACAGAAATGGCTGGAACACCTTGATAATAATCTTCATTTTCCTCAGCCAATCTCTTTTCTTCTTTTCCAGCACTTGTCATTGCCTCCAACAATTGTTTCTTCCAATCCTCACCAATATCTCTTTCTGTGTTTATAAAACTTTTCTTCGTCATGACTGGAACCCCAAGGACACTCATCGCTTCTTCAAATTGACTGTGGCCACTACCAGTGGACATCTGTCCCCACACAGCTGCAAGGTTACACTCCCACCTATTAATAAATATTATCTTAAATATTGATGGCAACAATAATAGTGATAATTATGACAGTAATAACAATTTTATAATAAGAATTAATTGTACAATAATAATAATTAAAATTATAATGACAACAATAATATAGTAGGACTTCAATTATTAGAACAATTAGTTTTACCCTAATACTTGGCACATACAGACACCAGCAATTGTATTGATCACACCCTCTCCAAGCTATCAACAATACATTTTGTATATAAACACCCCTTGGTCATAATTGTTTAGATAAATGAAGTCCGCCGTAAAAAAATTGCATATTAACGACAACAGCAGCTATAATAACAGGAATAATAGCTAAAAATAACACTAATAGCTAATAATAGTGCTAGCAATGACATAATAATAGCTACATCAATCATAGCATTCCTGTATATTTCATACCTTTTTTATTTACTTACCTATTGTAACCTTTCGGACCCTTAACTTTCTTGGAAGTCTCAAGTGCGACAGTCTAGTCACAAGTACAGCACTCTCCTGTGAAGACAGAAGCCAGACCACTTCTACTTTCCCTTGATTCTTCAATAGATCCATCACAACTTGAAGCATGTCTGGCCACTTTGTCTACATACTCCAGCATGTTGCCCACATTGATTACTCTGCTCCCTTGTGCCACCATACCTGGAGGAGAGTTTGCTTCACCAGTGCTTCCCAGCCCAACTTTCTTCTCCACAAACTTTTTTGTGGGAAGCTTCTTCTTCACATATGCTCTCCTGCTTTTGTGCATGCTGTACTTCTTATTCTTCTGGTTCTTCTTGTTACCCATATTCCCAGCCAGCCAGTCTTCCTACCATCCAAAACTACTCGCGTGGCTTCTACAGCTGATGTGTGGGCGATTTCCCGCGGAAAGTTGAAAAGTTATGGCTCCAGATTGTGGCCGAGTTTGGCTGCGGGAAAGTATAACACCAGCTTTGGTTTAGTTTTTGAGCTTCTATGGTCAGAATCTCTTCGAGAGGCCCTCAAGTAAGTACATTCCTGTGTGGAGAAGCTGGTGAAGTGCAGCTTGGCTGGCCGCTTGTGGCTCTATTGTCCGCCATAATCTCTTCATATTTGAGTCTCCATTTTACTCCCCAAATTGCTTTTGTAGCCCAATATGTCATTTCATCATGTCATTTTTATAATAAACTTTAATTCTTGTGAATTACAGCAGAAAATAAAGGTGAATGATACAAAAATTAATGTTTTTAAAAACTAATGAATATTCATGAGGCGACCCTATACCGGAACCTTAAGGGGTGTGGTTGTTACTAGTACTCCACTGTTATTCTATTGTAGGACTCAATTTATGTTATGTCACCTTAGTAACCTTTTGTTATGTTCTTCCTTGCAGGCTGGTGGTGGACCATTGAGTGATTTCCTGGTAGGAGAAATTGGTGAGTACAGACCTTTGGGAAGAGTAAATTTATCCCATAAGTAAACGAAGGTTTCCTCAAATGAGATATTAATTATGTTGTTGTTGTATTTTTTATTTGTATGTTGTTGTTTGTTGTTGTTGTTTTCTTTTAAGCTAACACGTTCTTGTATTCATTACCTAGTCAAGTATAGTAATATAAATATCACTGAATGCACAGAAAAGGATAGAAGGCACAATCCTTCGCCATTATGATTAAGTGTATAGCAGCTCTAGAGATAGATAGGAAATTTCTTTTACTGCCTACAATGTAAATGTAGTTCTTTATCGTTTACGTTGATCAGTTGACTTATGGTGCTTGACCTCTTGCAATCGTCAAATAGGATATGTAGAGTTTGTGTAGTGTTGTGGCTAATAGTAGATAATCCCACAAGAAATTGTTACATAAACATTTTGGGAAAGAACTCTAATCATGTGACTTGCTTCAAGAATTACTTACAATGTACTAGTCTAAAGCAGCTAACAAACTTGAGTCTTTACCATGACAAAATCTTTACCGTAACGAATAGCTGGGACTGAAGAATGAAAGTACATGTCAACTTGTAATTTTTTGCACCGTTTCTCTCTGGTTCTCGCTCTCTCTCTCTCTCTCTTTCTTTTTATTTTTTTTTATTTTTATTTTTTATTTTTATTTTTTTTATTTTATTTTTTTTTACCCTTCATGATGGGCCATACATTAGTGCCAGGAAACTGTTAAGTATCAGGGTTTCATTTAGGGGGGGGCGAAAGGGGGCATTTGCCCCCCCTTGCCCCCCCTTGGGTTCTAAATGCCCCCCCTTGGATTCTAAGTGCCCCCCACCCTTTTGAAAGAACCGATATTTATTAAGAGAAAAATGTAAACCAAATTAATAATAAACAATATTCACACAGCAATTCGTCTAGGTTTTTGTTCCATACTGTAATAATGTCATTTAATTGTGTAGATGAGAGCGTCTCGGGTGTCTCCATGGCTATTTTCATCAAATAGGATAATTGTGATTGCCCAATTCGATTTCGAATTCGTGTTTTAATTAGTTTCATTTTGAAGAAGCTCCTTTCCACTGAAGCAGTGCTGACAGGGATAGATAGACATATGTTTGCCAGGGTGCTAATGTTTGGAAAAATTTCACTAAGCATATCACTTGTGGTGAGCTCTTTCAACTGCAAGTGCAGGTTACCTTTCGGCTTCTTCGATAAGTAGCTTCGAAATGTTTTCCACTCCTCTCGGGTTTCGCGGGAAATAAGAGCTTCTTTGGTGTATTCATCTCCACCAGCAGTCTTAGCAGGCAGCTCTGCACCATAGTGAGCTAATAGTACATCTATTAGGTCCTCACCATATGTATGGAAGTCAGAAGAGTCAGCAGCTGGCACTTTCTTCGGATCAAAGATGCCAAATGAGGAGACAATATCTTGTGAAATAAATCTGCTGCATATGTTTGCCTTCAGCATCCTGATAAACGGTTCAGCCACTTGTCCTTGGAATGTAGCAATGCTTTCCGTGGTTAACGTGATGTCAGTGACTTCTTCGATCTCATTCTTTGCATCCATCAGTTCTAATACCCAGTTAGCAGCAGGTAACATGGCATCATCAAGGGTATTGAGAGTGGCATCAACAAGAGGGGTGATAGCTGTCAAGTCTATTCTCTCAGTCTGGAGAGCTCTGCTCAACTTCGCCACTTGTGGCAGAACATAATCAAGGAGGTATATGGCCACTAAAGGTGAGGGCCTACATAAGGCTTTACTGATACCTAGAGCTTCAGGTGCATGTGTCTGCTCATAGATATTGTTTAGAGCAGTCACAATTGCACTGTAGCTAGCTTTGACTGCCTTCACACAGCGTTCATGGGACAGCCAGCGAGTATCTGATGGTTTCACAACTTTCAGCTCAGGTAAGTCAAGCACCTGCTGTACTGCTTTGAGACTCTAAGCTCGCTTAGGAGAATAGTGGAAAAATTTCCAGAGGGTGGTGAGTGTGATGTACACATGTTTTATCCCACTGGTAGCATTAGCTGCTTGAACGCATGCTAGCTGTAGCAAATGGCAATGGCAGTGTACGAAAAGTGCATGAGGTGAAATTTTCTTCAGGAGACTCTGCACACCATTGTGTTTCCCAGAGAAAGTAGCTGCTCCATCGAATCCCATACCCACCAGCTTGCTAATCTGTATGTTTTTATCTTTCATGAATTCAACAAGGGCAGAATAAATAGTTTTTGCATCAGTAGCTTTCAATGGAACTATATCCAAGAAGTGCTCAACAGGTTGACCGTCCATGTTCACCCAGCGGAAGAAAATTGAAAGCTCTTCTGTGGTCGTCACATCAGTGCACTCATCTGCCATTATGCTGAAATGGGAAGCTTGGCGAAGCCGTTTCAGTAAACATTCTTCAGCCCATAAGCCAACTGCCTCAACAAATTCAACAACAGCAACTTTAGATGTGTAGGTTGCATTTAATCTAGCTCTTTCAAGGAACCCCTTTAAATCTTCTGCACCACAACTTACGATTAGATCAATAAGTTCATCAAAATTTGTTGTGGGGAATGTGGCGACGAGCTAGAAAATGGGTGCAACGAATTAGAGCTTTAATGGCCATTCTGTTCTTCAACTTTTCCTCATCATTAATTTGTTGGAGTTGCTGAATGACTGACCCTTCTTGTAGTGCTGTAGCTGCAGCCATCTCTGCTTCACATGATAGGAGGTGAATATCACTCTTTACATGAATTTCATCTTCTCTATTGCCTTCTTCCAGTTCGTGAAAGGTTTTGAGATCCATGTTCCTCCTGTTCTTTGAAGAGAAATTCCTCTCTTCCTGCAAACCTTACAAAAAGCTCCTTGGAAATTTTTATCAAACATCAGCCAATGGAAGCTCTCTTCCCATTTTTTGTTGTATTTTCGACTGCTTGCAGTGATTTTCTTGCTTTTCTCATGTGTAGTTAATCTTTCCTTTGCATGCTTCTCATGGACAATTAATCTTTTCTTGGCAGGACTTTGCTCCAAAAACTCAGTATCAGATTGATTGCTGTCAATTTTATCTTCTGTGTCACTGCTACTTGAGTGGCCAGGTGACTTTGAAGAGCTTGCACCACAGAAGAAAGAGCGAATATCCATTTGAGACTATCTTAAGCTGTCAGGGACTACGAGTGCTTAGAGTTCTGGTTCTGGAAGTTGTAGAATCTGTATAGATCAAAACTCAACAACTGCTACGGTGAGCTGAGGGCTGGCCTTTTATAGCCAGCCAGCAACCGTAAGTGTGAATCAACGTGTGATAAACCTAAGGGGAGGTGAGAGTCAGAGTTGAATAGTGTGTGAAAAGCATCTAAATAGTGAATGTCACAGTTGACTGAAAATTGCTAGACGGTGGAGGTGAAAATGAGTAGCTGAATTAACTTGTCAGGATCTGACATATGCAGACCTCATTAGATAAGATTATGTTTTTTTAATGTAGGACATAGGCCTTCCAATAATTCTATTTCACTCCCATGGTGACCAGTGCCGCCCGCCCCCCCTTACTTTTTCAAAACTCTATTTTGCCCCCCCTTGCAAGAATGTCTGGATGAAACACTGAGTATGGAATTTTAATTTTAGTTGTCTGAACTTTAAACTGCTTAGGTCCTTCAGAGAGGGACACTATTCACTTAGTGTCTCCGCCTTGAGGGAAGGGTCACTTAGTGTCCCTCCAGACCCTAAAAATTGTAGTTCTCCCTGAGGCAGCGCCTAACTATTACATATATATTAACAACTTTGACTTTTCTCTCCCTCCCTCCCTCCCTCCCTCTCCAGATAAAGTAGTGACGTTCGAGTCAACAGATACGAATGGACAGTTCATCGGGTTCTCTGACAGTGGCTGTCTCAAGGCACCAAACGACACTAACAACGAGGAGAGACAGTTTCTCGTCAACGTGGTGGGAGAGGTGAGAGAATTAAGAGCCGAACTCTCTGGCGTTTCCTTATTGCTGAGGGGCAAGGATTAATAGGGTGATGTTGTATTTATTACTGTATATAACCACATGCATTACCATGCACTAGCACTTGATTGGACGACTGGTTTGATTTAAGACCTTTTTAGGGAGCATTTTGCCCCTCCTGAAAATAGATTTGCCCCCCCCCCCCCCCCCCCTCCCCCCCCTGAAAATTATTATGACTCTCAAACTTATTATTTATTTTTAGGTTCCATTGTCTACTCCTCCTCAGCAACCCACACCTCCTCAGCAACCCACACCTCCACAGCATCACAACCCTTCCGTGGACCCCGCCCTCGTGGGGGCGGCGGTGGGCGCAGGCGTGGCAGCAGCGGGAGTGGCTGCAGTGACCCAGCAAGGTGGACCTCCACCTGCAGGAGCTCCTTACCAGCCAGGAATGGCAGCGCAGCAACCTCCTCTGGTAAGTGGGCGTGTACATGTGGAGGAAGGAAAGTGGAATATTAGGACGTGCTTGAGGCATTACCGCACAAATATCACGAGATGGTCGATATGCCAGTGTTGATGGATTAACCCTTAGCTGTTGTGTCTGTTGTCTATCCAAGTTGAGTTGGCATGACCGCAAGTGCGATAAATGAGGATTGCATATAGTACTTAACCGGAAGCAATTTAGTCATGTGAATCTAAGGCAATTACGCACGCAAATGTGAACAGGCGCGGTTTACGAAGGTGGCATTATTTCTGGAACTTTAGTAAGTAAGAAGTTCAGTGAAGTCTGTGGAGTTTTTCAGGCACTGCTGAGCTCATTTATTTGTTAGTCCTTGGAGTGGGTGTATACATACATACAGTGTGTGTACAGATTACAGCAGTCATCCAGTCTGTTGCAGCGAATCTCTAGGACTCGAGTGTTGGACATGTGCGGTGATGGTTCATTGTTTAAAGCTAAAGCACCCAAATATGTACTTGATGTTTGTGTGACCTTAATTTCCAGCTGTTTCTCAGCGATTTTCAGTGCCACAGAAAGTTTGCTGGGTAAACAACCTGACTCAATCTCTAGCATTAGATCAATATTATTTTGTCTATTTAAATTCAATTCTTACAGGTAAAACCTAATTTTTTCCAGCTAATTATTATTTTCATATATTTGTAGTTTATTGGCGAGTGAGCGTAGCAAGCGAGACACTTACAGGGGTAACACAATTGAAAATCGGGGATGTTTGTTTATTTATATATATTATGTTTGGACGTATGTATGTCATTTTGTACTTTGACCCTCCGTATTTTTGTGTTCGCTCCGCGTTCGACCCCGTTCCAAACTTCACTAAACAGAATCCGCCGGTTTAGCGACCATTACCCGTATCACCTTAGAAATTGAATTGTTTACTGCTTTGAATTCTTTTGCGGGTGCAGTTAAAACGCAAAAACTTATGGGAGCTCCATTTCTATTCGAGTTAGTTGATATTTGTCACAGTTATAAGCCCTACTCAACAGCATTAACTTGTAAATTCATTGTCCACTAGACGAACCACGAAGGTAAGTCTTGCGTAAGTATGTTCAGTTGTGTGAAAGTATTGTGCGTTACAACTACTATTAAGAATGTCACAAAGAAAACTTTAAATAGCGTGACTTGATTTTGTTGCTTCTTTTTCAATTCAAACAGTTGCGGGGAGCGGTTACTATGGCATTGAATCCCCTTTACCGCATACGTAATTTAAAAACTCGACTTTATTTTAGTAGCTTGAGTGTTAGTCGTTAAAATCAATCGTTTAAGGCTCGCTCACCATTTGTGCTCAAGCACAGCACTAGTAGTATTGTTAATACATTATTAAAGGATCGTTAGGTATTAGGACTCCTTTGAGTGTATAATTGTGGTGTATGTTTGTGTGTGCATGCACATGAATGTTTGTGTGTAGTATCCAGATGCAGGTGCCAGTGGCTACCCACCTCCTCAAGCTGGTCCACCTCAAGGAGGCTATCCTCCTCAGCAGGGCTATCCTCCTCAACAACCTCCCCCAGGAGGCTATCCTCCTCAACAACCTCCCCCAGGAGGCTATCCTCCTCAACAACCTCCCCCAGGAGGCTATCCTCCTCAACAACCTCCCCCAGGAGGCTATCCTCCTCAACAACCTCCCCCAGGAGGCTATCCAGCTCCTCAGGGGGGGTTCCCTCCCCAGGGGGGCTATCTCCCTGCTACATACCCTGCCCCTGTTGCCCAGCCTCTGCCCCCACCACCTCCTGCAGGACCTCAAATGCCATTGGGGCTCAATATCATGGTATGTAGTATGTGCTAGTGTCCATCCATATGCAAGTACATACATACATACATACACACACTTATACAGTAGGAGACAAAAAAAGTTTCGAATTCCGTTCCATAGTACTGCCGTAAAATGGTCATTTTTTTACTGTAGTTTTTATCGTTGCGTTCCGTACCGTTTGGACACAACGGCCGACACCGTTTAATAAAACGGTTAAGCTTTTCCGTCGATTCACGGATATTTTCTAGCTAGAAACTCTTCCATAGCTATATCAGCAAGCTAAGGCCTTGTATCGACCATTAAACGCTACGGGGATAGTGCAAAGAAAGAGCGTACAAAAATTTAACTTGCTTCAATAAAGCTGCAGACAGAAGTTCCGATGGGCACGGAGATATAACGAGGTCCGCACTTCATAGATCTTCTGTTAGCTACTGATGGACCTCCAGCAGTAAAAAGTCTAAGCCTGAGGAGGCCCTAACATCGAGAAAACGTCGATACTGTATGGTGGTCGAACTAACAATTCGACAACTTTGAATAAGGACGGCTTCAAAAAAATTTTAACTCGAAAAGCTCCGCCTCAGGAGCCTGTAAACAAAAAAATGGAACGTTTTATTGGATAAACGATTTTTTATGTTTCTTTGAGCGAGATATAATATGGTGAACAAGAAAGTTTAAAACGGTAACATGGTCGAACGGAACGGCCTTTTTTAAACAAACGGCGTACCATTTTTTCATCGTTTTTTAATCGTGCGACGGCCGTTCTACGGAACGAAATTCGGAACTTTTTTTGTCTTCTACCGTACACACATGCATACATATACACATACATACATACACACATACATACACACATACATACATACACACATACATACATACATGCATACACACATATATGCATACACACATACATGCATACATACACACACATACATACACACATACATACATACACACACATACACACACTATTGATTCTCCTTATTTCTGCTTGCAGCAATCTCTCCAGACTGGAAATGTCATCCAACTCATCTCTAACTCCAGCAAGAACCCTCTGCATGTGTTCCAGGGAGGCATCAAGGGGGTAGGAGTTCTGGGCAAGACCCCATGTAAGTGTTGGGAGTGTGTACATGTATATAGATTCAAAACATTGAAGGTAGTGTTAATAAAGTGATTACCTTACTAAATAGCTGAACTTTCTATTGTTATGGCAATGTGTGTTGTCAATGTAATTTGTTGTCTTGGTAACGAATGTTTCTATGGCAACCTCTAGGTGGGTGGGAGGTGGTGGTGAAGCCAGGTGCTCAGCCTGGTTTGATGCAGTTGAGGAACAACATCAGCAAGGGCATCTTCATTGGCATCAACGCCAATGGAGGCACGATCGCCACCAAGGACACCAAGTTCTCTCACCTGATATTGGAGATCCAAACGGACAGCTACATATCCTTCAAGTCGGCTCTGAACCCCGCCCACTACATGAGGTTCTTGTCTAGGGGCGGGCCTGGTATTTCACGTGATGCGACGGTGCTAGACGATGCTGCCAAGTATTTTGTCAGACTAGAGGTAAGCAAGAAAGAATTATCATATTACTTACCTTACATACTGGGAATCAAACTGGCTTTTGAGTAAGTATAACTCAGGAGGTATTTTAGCAGAGGGTGGGGAGTATGTATTTTAAGTATGTATGTATTTTAAGTATGTACCATGTGGTAAATGTATTATTTTTTGTTGTTGTTGTTGTTGTTTTTTTGTTTTGTTTTTTGTTTTTTGTTTTTTTCTTGTTTCAATTCTAACTGGTCAATTGATGAGTGTAGGTATGTGTTTGGTAAAGGATCAACAGAGCAAAAAGCATATGTTTCACTTTTACTGCAGGTTCAGCGATATGGCTATGACGCTCCTGGGTTCCAACCCATCATGACCGTCTTTGGACGACCATCCATCTATGTAAGTTATTGGTTATTATTTACTACTACTACTATTATTATTACTTCATAATTTCTTTCTCAACCTTCTTTTACTCATTAGATGTATTCTCTCTCATTCACAGGCTTTTTTAAACAATACAGAATTAAAAATATTTGGTTGCCACCGGGAATCGAACCCAGGACCGCTTGCTTAATTATTATTACTGTTACTATTGTTATTATTTGCGTATTATATTAGATAGACAGACAGACAGATAGATAGGAGTCATATTGCACACACCCACACATTCATGATGTTTTATCCAAGTGTTTGAACCACACCCCTTATCTGTTTAATCATTGCAGACTAAACTGAACACTAACAGAGCCGGTGGATACGTCCAGCTCTACATCAAGGGCCGAGACCTGTACCTCACCATCAGCAGGAATGGCGTCGTCTCGGCCACACCCAACGCCAACGACGTTGGAAGTGAGTGTTTGTATGTGTGTGCACACACATGCGAAAAATTATACATGTGAGTTCGTGGTTTTAAAATTAAGTATTGTAACAACCATTTATTACTAAGACCCTTAGAATGTACATGTATGTTCCACCTTATCAATCCATTATAGGATTTTATTGTTTTTATTGACTTGAACATTGTTGATGTTCTCTATCTTTAAGCCAGTATTTTGAATTGAACAGCAAAGCACACACATACGTACAGTGTATTAGTTGATGATACTTACCATCTATCTCTTTCTTATCTTTCAGGTTACTTGGAAGCGGTGGACCGCGGCATGGGTATTGTGTCTTTCAACTCCAAGAACTGGGTCAAAACTCCTCTCCGAATAGAAAAGGGAGCGGTTATGACGGGCAAGGTGGGTGGAGTTGCGAACCGATACTGAATGTGTAATGTCTTAATTATAACACATGTGATTTCACTACTGACCACACATGGCATATGTAATACAACGGTTATTAAGACCCTTAGAATGTACATGTATGTTCACATATGTGCAAGTCACATACGATGTTTGTGCATATGCTGCACTGTTTTTGTTCCACCTTATCAATCCCTTATAGGATTTTATGAGAGTAGTTGTGGATGGCATTTCACAAGTTGTTTGTTGTTTGCAGGGTTTCTCAGACCTGACTGCTGATTTCCGAGTATTGGAAATGGCGGACGGCTCCGTGTGTTTGGAGAATGTGGCTTATCCTGGCGTGTTTTTGGGCATCCCAGTAGAAGGAGGCAATAAGCAAACAAACCTCAGCATCAATCTCTGTGTAAGTGTTTGTGTATGTACATAAATCAATGGTTGATTGTCAGTAATCTCCTAAACCAGAGTGTGACAGACAGACAAACAGACAGGATGACTACTATAACCCTCTCGCACATGCGTGCTAAGGGTTAATAGAATATTATCCTTGCATTCCTGAAGCTAACCCTTCAGCATCCTGTGCTTGGGTGCATTGTGAAAACTTGGGAAATGATATATCAATCTGCACATGGCATGCACTGTACACTTGCTGGTTGATTGCAGGGTGTAAAAAAAGTGTAAGCATAAAACACACAAACATATGTATATACAACAGTGTATAAAATTTAGCTAAGCAGTTACGCCACGTGCATGACATGGTAGTTGGTTACATTGCTGTCATTCCCCATGAACTGCTCTACTAACCTACAACACTACTTGAGCTTTGAACCAAACCTTGTGGAAATCATGTGATAGTCACATGATTTGAAGGGGGTGTTAATTGTATGGACAAAGTGTTGTTTTGTAGTATGACAGTTCATACATGATTTTTTTTGTTTGTTTGTTTTTCTTGCAGCACTTCCAAGGAAGAGGAAAGAATCTGACTGTGACAAAGTGAGTTCTTGGATCAATTAATGTGGGTGTGGTTTGTCTAGGAGTGATTACATTGGAAGTATAGTGGGAAATTGCCGCCGTAAAAACGGCTAGGTCTCAACAAAGTGCACTAGTGCAACATTAATGGACCAGCATAGAACCTGTGAACCACAAGGCACAAAATTGCCTTTTCTATTCAGTTGCTAAAACTAAAACCACAACCTGTTAGGTTTGCGGTGTTTTGCTGTACTATTGGTAAGAAAAACCAACTCTAAGCTGTAGAGAGCATGACAGAACTTCAAACTAAAACTACCAATAGAGTGGATGATAAAGACTAAAAGTAAACAATTATAATTTTAACCAATTCACCTTGGATCATGCAATTATTAAGTGAAGATATGAAATGGCTAGACATTTTCTAAACTATAAAAACAAAACAAAAACAGAAACAGAGTAGTTACATTCTTTGTATTCCCAAGAATTCATAGAATCTATCTTTGAAGACTTTGGGAAACATTACGTGACAAGATTTTTGGCCACCAAATACACTTGGTGTAAAGTACTGGTCAGGTTGCTGCATTCAGTGCATGCAATCCATGTGTGTGTGTACAGTATATAAGGAGAGGGGGTGGGGGGAGGGGGGTGGGCATATTATGTTTTCCTTTTTCTGTATTGAATAATAACAAATAAAGTGAAAAATATAGAGGGGAAATTAATTTCTGCATTTGTGTATTGGCAGGACTCAGTTGAACTGACGAGTAAATGGAGACGTCCACTGAAGAAATTCATGATTAAACTTAAATTATTGTTGTCACTGTGCCGATTGGACCAACATACGTAGCAGCTATTTGTTGTTGTTGTTTTGTTTTTGTTTCTTTGTTTCTTTTTGCATCTTTTTTTATTGTTAAATTAGAATAGACGTTTACATCATTATAATTGCATAGTTGTTATTATTATATTGAAAGTTTTGTACTTGTGAGGTTCAATATTGATATCATCCTTAATCACCATGGGAATAGGGTTAGTTACCATGGTAATAGCAAGTGTCAGTATATGGGTAGATAGATCATCTGGCTCATTAATTTTACTACCTTCCTAGATGATCCATTCTGCTGTCCTGAGTTCCTTTATTGCACAGCTCTGAAGGTAGGGCAAAGATATCTCAGCCAGTACAACTCAATTTCACTTCTTTTTTTTACTTTTTTTTTTTTTATTATTATTTTTTTATTATTTTTTTTATTTTTATTATAGAGATAATAATAGCTATTATTCAGAATAGTAATAATGATATAATAACAATTTTAAATTATGAAAAGTCAATGGGGGTGGGTTGTAAACCCAAAATGGCTGCATGCGCTTATGGTTCAGGTTGGTAAAGGGTCTCATTATTGCTACACTACACTCTGATGCATATGCATTGTGATAGTGATCTGTTGCACAGTAGTGCACCTACCAAAGATCAATGAAAAAATTGGAAGCTCAAGATAGAATAAGGTAGTCTGTCGTAGCCAAGACCCTTTACCGAACTGCTGTGTGGGGGGGGTAGGACGGTGTTGACATAAGTGGATTAAACATGGGGAAAGCTATATAAACTAGAGTCTGAAATACACAGTATTTGCCACCACATATTTCAGCACTTATAAAACGACTGGTTACTATGGCGTTGAGAACCCTTTACCAGACGCAAATACAAAACTTCGTCTTTTTTGTGGCTGCTAAAATACAGCTTGTTGGTGGGTGTCAAGTGCTACTGTTAGCCAGAATGGCTAAATAGATAAGCTGAGGTAAGTACGTAGTTCCGTATTTGTTAGCTAAAAAATTACAACAAAAAAACAACAACTGTGGCTATTATTTTTGTTAGAGCTGCCAGCTTGTTCATCAGTTACTGGTAATTGAGGTAGTCAGAATCGCTGAAATTGGATACTGAAGTTACCACTGTCAGAATACCTTATAATAATGCTGAGGAAGCTACCACTACTAGAGGACTGAGGTACTGTATGTACTTAATTCCATATTTGTTAGTTAAAATTACAAAAATGATTCTGGCCTTTCTTTTTTGTCGAGAGCTTGTTGTCAAGAGAGACTGGTAATTCAGATTGTCAGAATGGCTTAAATTTTAACTACAGAAGTTACGAATACTCAGGAAATTGTGGCAAGTAGCAATTCCATTTGTTGGCTAATATTACAAAATAACACTGGCCTATTTATTTTGTAGCTGAGAGCTTGTTCAATAGTTGCTGGTAATTGAGGTAGTCAGAATTGCTCAAGTTTGATACTACAGAAGTTACCATTACTCAGGTAAGAGTGTAATTTGGTATTTGTTTACTAAAATTAATGGTCAACTTCTATTTTGCATGAATTTTAGCTAAAATATAAATTATTTGGCGAGCGAGCGTAGCGAGCGAGACACTTACAGGGGTAACACAATTGAAAATTGGGGATGTTTGTTTATTCAGCGAGCGAGCGAAGTGAGCGAAGCTGACTATCAGTCGTGTTCAATTGAGATTTCAGATATACTAGTGGTGTGCTTGAGCA
>WLWD01003949.1_pt1 | contig 49559 bp, 37 predicted proteins | sample 6712731 | NCBI WGS metagenome assembly WLWD01 (sample SAMN12718690, study PRJNA576275) | sponge metagenome | isolation source: marine sponge | host: Mycale hentscheli | place: New Zealand: South Island, Marlborough, Capsize Point | collected 2014-11-01 | reverse complement strand
AGCAGAGAGAGAGGAGCTGAGCTGAATGTTGAGGCCTCCAGAGTCAAGTGTTGAACAGCCAGCTGGATGTTAGACTCGACTCCAGAACACAGCAAGCTCTCCGTGTAGATCTGTGGAAGACACACAACTTATACTAAAGTACTTATGTAGATTGAAGATAGTGGCAGAGAAGTGTGTTCAATGTCATTGCAGTTACTCACAGCACCTTGCTGAGGATGCACAGATAGCCTCTTCTCTACATGGTTTCCTTACAACAATTTTTTTCCCAATAAAAGTCCAGCCACATGATATATGGTGCTGATTTCAAATTTTCTTTACTAAAATTTTTAGGAAGAACCTTTTAAAGCTTTGTTCAAGCTTAATCACCTACACACATATTTAAAAGGAAGAGGTTGGCAGCTTTAAAGGATTACATGTAAAAGAGAGCCATTGACTGAGCTTTTGTATAATCTCTTCTTGCCAGGAAAATGAAAGTTTGTAGCATTTAGTAGTCTAATTAAGCAAACTGATTTATTGGCACTTAACACACTCAAGCACGCACGCACGTGCACCGCGCGCACACGCACGCACACACACACACACACACACACACACCTTGTAACAGGTCACCATGTCAATGAAACTGAACACATTCTTCCGAAGAGTGAGCATGTGATGAAGAAGGTTCTTCCATCCTGTCTCTGTCATGGCAGGACTCCTGAATACAAAACGGTAAGTAATTTACCCATTTGATATTATTTACAACTCGACATAGAATGTCCCTACAAATAGCATAGATATGATCCTGTACCTCTAAAGCATGATGTATGTACCCACCCACTCACCTTCTGCTAGCAACTCTAGTCAACTTGACCAGCAGCTGCTTTGCTTCCTCTGCATTCCCCTGGAAACAAACACACACATTGTTAGAAATAGAAAAGCATTTAAGTAACATAAAATTTATATTATAAGTATTTATATTCTGTACATTGTATTATATGTATATAAATACACTGAGGTTGCACATGGCATGCACATGTAATGGATATAGCACTGCAATGAGAGAGGAGGGACCCAGAATCACTGACCTGAACTGCTCTGATATGGGAGATAGGATGCAAGACTTGGTACTGCTTGAGAATACCTGCAGCACTGAACACAGAGACAACAATAACATGACTACTGGTCCAATCATGATCACCTCACTGAGATGGGCATCATAAAGTATGGCCACCAGAATAACTGAAATCCTGAATTAATACAACTGTGTGTATGTTTCCCATCAGCTGTGGTTTTCAGACACACACACACACACACATACACACACACACATACACACACTACCTGATGTAGTTTTCTATAGCATCCACTTGATTATGAAGGTCTGCTGAGTTAGAAGTGCTGTAGAGGAAAAACAAAAACAAAAATAATAACAGCAATCTGGCTTGACACACACACACACACACACACACAAACACAAACAGATGGAAACATACACACACACATACACACACACATACTCTGCTTCCCTAGTTGGGAGACACTCGACAATTTGATTGGCCACATCCAGTTGGTCTTTTCTATACACAGCATACAAACAACAACAACAACAACAACAATAACAACAACAACAACACACAGCATAACAACACATTCATGAAAACATCACAGACTGGTTTCACCATCAGAATAATTCATATTTTAATGATTGGACTCAACTTCTGCACATTATTATTGGTAATTGCAACTACAACATTGCATTATTTTCATCATAAGAGATACTGACAGAAAAATGTAGTCTATAAGACTGAAAGCCAATGCTCCATTGTATTAATGGCGCGCCTAGCTAATTCAGGGCTCTCAGGAACTATATGACCAGTCCAGAGTTATGGGAAGGGCTCGATATTTGTGAGCCATGAGATTCACCCACTGATGGACTACACTCTGCTGTGTGTGTGAGAGCTAGACGATATCTCTATAGACACAACTGAATGCAGAGTGTGTTCAGCTATTTCCTCACTCTTCACAGGTATGGATGCAGGCGATGGCCAAGTCCAGTCTGTCTCTAGCCTGGGGTATGACAGGTTGCCTGTCAGTTCCACCATCAGTGTCCTCCTCCTCCTCCTCCATATGACTGTCCAAGATCTCATTGGATTGCTTTAGGAGCATCAAGCAAGGCTTTAAATCCGACTGAAATTACAAAACAATATATATATTAGATAAACCATGCATTTAAGGAATTGTCTAGTGATAATTCCGAGAGTTGCCATGGCTTAACTATTTATACCATAGTTACCATTGTGAAATTTCCTAATTATGGCTGATCATCCCAGTACAAGTGCACGCAACAGGGCGACATATAAAACGCCAGTTCCCAGGAAACTTACTGGCAAATAATATTTTTAATCCATGGCAGCAGCAACTATGGTATAATACCAGTAAATCAAAAGAAGAATAGGAAATATTACGTATTTATATACTGCATGCAGTGTTAATACTAGAAGTCCAATTCTATTGGACACACCCCTTTTCTAAATTTTGCTGACACCACACTATTCACTTTTAAATACCTTTGACACTATCTTCATGAAGTTCTTCAGCAACCCTTTGCTCCTGTGAGGAGCCATGGCCTCCAGTCTGGTCAAGAAGGGCAGGACTCTAGTCTCCATTGCATCCACAAACCTGGACTGACCTGAGGGCTACATGGAAACACACCCACCACAACCAAATGGTGTAAAGTGAGCATCTAACGAGACCTTGAGAGTATTTTATTTGATTCTTTTCCAATAGATCTGTACTGGCTAATACCAATTGCTTTCTGTGCAAAAGATTAGGGTGATCCCATAACTCTCACCTCCTTCATCATCAGCTGGATAATCTCCAGGTCAGTGAGAGACTTCAGTTTCTTCCAACTCAACCTGCACTCTGTCTCCTCACACTACACAAAGAAACCATGGCAACAGAGAATAGTATTGCAACACAAACCATTCCTTTCTTAGCAGTAGATGAAGTAATGAGCCAGATTTTCAGTGTTACTTCTGATTAGTACTAGAGTAGTAGCATTAGATAAAGCTGCTTAAAATACATATGACAGCCTGTGAGCATTCATTAGCTATGTTAAATTATATAATAAAATATAGTATGCTATACAACTGTTGAAGGCACACTGGCTGAAAAATATTGTGTATTTACTACTAATTTACATCTAATGGTCCTGTGCTCTAGTTAAATTCTGTACCAAGCTAACTTATCCATCCCAACTCAGCAGTCAAATGCATACAATTTAGATAAACATGCACGTTCAGAAAATAAATACTCGGCTCCAATTTACCAACATATCACATGTGTACCTTCAACTTCACTGTTGTGTCACATGTGTACCTTCAACTTCACTGTCGTGTCACATGTGTACCTTCAACTAGGAGTGGATGATATCAGATTTTAAAAATATTGACTAACTAACTAAAAGTTGTCACGATACAACTAATTATTGACTAAATTTTGAGGTTTAATTACAACAATGGTAATAAAGTAAAAACATCATGGGCTAACAATTTCAGCTTTAATTTTATTTTCAGCAGAAGCATACAAGCAAGGAATGGCAGAGGGGCAAGAGCTAAGATTAGTGAAAGAAGAGAGAATGAACAAAGGAGGAAACACAAAAAAAAAAATGGAGAAGAAAAAAGAGGGAAAAAAAAAAATAATAAAAGGAAAAATGAAAGGAGAAACGAAAGTAAGAAAGAAAAAAGCTAAGAATAGGTTAAAATGGTCTTCCAACAGCCTTGGCATGGTTTTGTTCCGGGTGAATTAGTTGTGAGTGTCCTCGGCTGGATAGAGAGTAGCAAGTTCAAGCCCAGCGGTATGGGGAAAAAAGGAAGAAAAAAAAATTCTTCGGGGTTTTATGCAGTGATTTCTAGTGCTGGCAGTATACCATTTATCTCAAACTGGCGATACCGAACCGAATACATTTGGCAACATCGAATAAAATGACTAAATATCGAAATACCGTCCACTCCTACCTTCAACTTCGTGTCACATGTGTACCTTCAACTTCACTGTCATATCACATGTGTACCTTAACTTCACTGTCATATCACATGTGTACCTTCAACTTCACTGTCGTGTCACATGTGTACCTTAACTTCACTGTTGTGTCACATGTGTACCTTCAACTTCACTGTCATGTCACACGTGTATCTTCAATTTCATGGTCATATCACATTGTACCTTCAACTTACTTCATAGACTAAAGTGTACAGGGTCTTAAGTTCGTGTAGAACTTCTCTCAAATCCTACAACAATGACAACAAGTATAGAACAGATGCATTTCTTCTTTTGCTCAAATATTCACTTACAGTGATTCCATTTTCTGAAGCTAGCTCTATCAGAGCTAGAGCACAATCCACCTGCAAGCACATTGAGAAATACACTTACATGAATGTACAGCCTTTCCTGTAACGTCACATCCCACTAGTAACTACCTCACCTGGACACACCTTACCCAATCACTCTACCATACCTGGCCACACCTTACCTAACCACTCTACCTCACCTGGCCGCTGTATTCCTCTATTTCAGCTGCTCTAGTCACATACCAAGATTGCACCATTTCCATGGACTCTGCTCTTCTGCTCTCAGCCAATAAAAATACATAAATAAAGAACACATGAGTAAATAAAAAATATATACAAATTAAAAATAAATAAAAACTCAATAATATGCTTTCAGTTCAGAAGTTGACTAACATTCACAGTAACAATTACAGTAGAATTTTTTTGACGTATTAGTAAAACAACAACAATGAACAAACAAACAACTTACAAGTATTGTAGCCACTGAGAATTGCCATCATAGATGAAATGCCCATAATTGGCACTCCAGTTGGAAGGCAAGCAGGATAGCTTCCTATTCAATAAAAGCAAGTGCCGTGAAACATGTGTAATAACACATGTGTCAAAACATGTGTAATAACACATGTGTCAAAAACGTGTGCTAAGAAACAAGTGTAATGTGTCATGAAATGTGTCATGAAACATGTGTCGTGAAACATGTGCCATGTAACAAATGTAAAATTGGGTCATTTCTGGGATCGGACAGTGCAGACCGCTATGTTCCTGACCTTGTGACCTCATGCTCCACCCAGTCTCGAACCTGGCGGTGTTGCTTCTGTCCCCATTCTACCAACCTGCCCTCAGAACTACACAGAGAAAAAACACATTCATTGACAGTCGGAACAATCTTCAATATTACCCTATCATCGGGAGAAGAGACGCAAATCGATGAGGGGGTGTGGTCTCAGGAAAGTTGGATAAAATGGCCAATCTGTACACGGAAATAATACTTCACCGTATAGCCACTTCTAGGAAATTTCCTACCTGTGGGGTAGTATGAGGTCACCATGATATGTAAATAACACCTCCAGGGCTTGCCAGTTGCTATCCTGTATGTAAAATTAAAATGATTAATTGTAATAACTTGAGATCCTTTACCTACCCTAGCATAGCTAATGGCAGAAGTGACTAAGTTCTCAGACCTGAAGTTAGAGTACATGTTCCAGTCAAACAAAGAGTCATCTTCTGTTCCTCTGTCCACCATTTCCTGAAGCAGGCAGAGTAGATGGAAGAAAGGGGGGGGAGGGGGGATTATTGGCAAAATGAGCAAAAACAGGGAGACACTTTTAAGTCTAAAGGAATTTTTCTAACCCGTTTTAGTTTGGTACATAGCTTTAAAAATTAGGTGGAGCTACAAAGGTGATCTATTTTGCTAAAAAAAAAAATTTTTTTGAAGTTTTTTTTTAATGTTCTGTAACACAAACAATAATAATTTGAAATATCATTAAAGTAACTCAAGCATCATCACCACACAAAGTTTTCTTTCAACCAATCGATTTTGAGTATCAGTACACACTCACGCACATACTTGGTGCACACCCATGTATACACACACACATATATACCTGGTGCACACCCATGTATACACACACATATACACACCTGGTGCACATCCATGTATACACACACATATACACACCTGGTGCACACCCATGTATACACACACATATACACACCTGGTGCACATCCATGTATACACACACATATACACACCTGGTGCACATCCATGCATACACACACATATACGTACCTGGTGCACACCCATGTATACACACACATATACACACCTGGTGCACACCCATGTATACACACACATATACGTACCTGGTGCACATCCATGTATACACACACATATACACACCTGGTGCACATCCATGTATACACACACATATACACACCTGGTGCACACCCATGTATACACACACATATACATACCTGGTGCACACCCATGTATACACACACATATACACACCTGGTGCACACCCGTGCATACACACACATATACACACCTGGTGCACACCCATGTATACACACACATATACACACCTGGTGCACATCCATGTATACACACACATATACACACCTGGTGCACACCCATGTATACACACACATATACACACCTGGTGCACACCCATGTATACACACACATATACACACCTGGTGCACATCCATGTATACACACACATATACACACCTGGTGCACACCCATGTATACACACACATATACACACCTGGTGCACATCCATGTATACACCACCACATGATACACACATGGTGCACCCATGTATACACCCACATAAACACCTGGTGCACATCATGTATACCACCATCATTAACACCTGGTGCACACCCCATGTATACACACACAATATAAGTTTACATGTGCACACCCATGTATACACACACATATACAAACCTGGGCACATCCATGTATACCACCCACCCACCAAAATACGTACCTGGTGCACACCCAAGCAGAACACACAAACACACCTGGGAGTACACCAATGTATATACACACACATACGTACCGGGTGCACACCCATGTATACACACACATATACGTACCGGTCACACCCATGTATTACAAACCACATATACACACCCATATAAGTACTGGGCACACCCTTGGAACACACACATGATACACAGCCTGGTGCACACCCATGTATACACACACATATACACACCTGGTGCACATCCATGTATACACACACATATACACACCTGGTGCACATCCATGTATACACACACATATACACACCTGGTGCACACCCATGTATACACACACATATACACACCTGGTGCACATCCATGTATACACACACATACGTACCTGGTGCACACCCATGTATACACACACATATACACATCTGGTGCACACCCATGTATACACACACATATACACACCTGGTGCACATCCAATGTATACACACCCACATACGTACCTGGTGCACACCCATGTATACCATACATATACACAATGGTGCACACCCATGTATACAAACACATTATACAACCTGGTGCACATCCATGTATACCACCACACATATCACAACATGGTGCACATCCATGTATCCACACACATATACACACTGGTGGCACACCCTTGTATACACACATTACACACCTGGTGCCAACCCATGTATACACCCACATAACACACCTGGTGCACATCCTGTATACACACACATTACACACCTGGGTGACAACATGATACAACACACATAACACGGTGCCACCATGTATACACACACATATACACACCTGGTGCACATCCATGTATACACACACATATACACACCTGGTGCACACCCATGTATACACACACATATACACACCTGGTGCACATCCATGTATACACACACATATACACACCTGGTGCACACCCATGTATACACACACATATACACACCTGGTGCACACCCATGTATACACACACATATACACACCTGGTGCACACCCATGTATACACACACATATACACACCTGGTGCACACCCATGTATACACACACATATACACACCTGGTGCACATCCATGTATACACACACATATACACACCTGGTGCACATCCATGCATACACACACATATACGTACCTGGTGCACACCCATGTATACACACACATATACACACCTGGTGCACACCCATGTATACACACACATATACGTACCTGGTGCACACCCATGTATATACACACATATACGTACTGGTGCACACCCATGTATACACACATGTACATACCTGATATGTGTCAAGTCTGTCCAAGTAGCTGAGGATCATGTGACGATACTGACAAAGAGACAATTGGTCTACACTCAACTTCTCCACCTTACACATCTCTTTCACCACCTCTTCCACACTCTCTTCCTTCTCATCCTCCTCCTCTAGTCTCTCCTCTTCTCTTTCTTCATCCTCATCTTCCAAGTGCCTGTCTCTACTTTCAATAGTTTGTTTGCTGCTTTCATCTCCTTCATCACATTCATCTTTTTCTTTAGTCTCCTCACAGGAAGGCATAAGCTGGAGATCAGCTAGCTCCTGGAGTTCTCTGTAGAAATAATCGTATCAGAAAGAAAGTTGATTAATTTATTACCAAATCATCTCATTATGTATAAAGAGTTTGGAAATTATAAAAGAACACAATCACTATCCTTATCGATGGTCTCCCTACAATAGTCACATGAGTGAACATTGAGAAGCCAAACAACTGCGCTTACGGCTATAACATTGTGATCCAGTGTTCAAAATTATTGGACCCCCTCCCCCCACTTCCCCCAAGGGGGGAAAAAAATTGATGTGAGCATCTGCTAGGAGTGTGATAAATATAATATTGACGTTGCCACTAGGAGGCTGAACTTGGCAACAATATACGTATGCTATTTTAATTACTGAATGATCTATGTGCTCCTTTATGGTCATTTTTACAACTCCATGTATTGCTGACCAATCATCTTCGAGAGCAAGGGAGGGCATCACAATGTTTCATACACACTTCAGCCAGTCATGCTTGAACTCGGATAGTTTTGCATGAGTGTAGACAACTATCAAGTCTTGCAACCACCTCAGATGCAAGAGGAGACTTGGGGTCACCTACACCTGGGACAGGACTGCAAACCAAGACATTATATTCATCCATCTGTGGCAGAAGCTTTCTGGTGGCAGCAGACAAGTTACTGACACCAGTCCAGACAGAGGTACAAAAATAAAGTTAAAAAATTAGGGCCACTTTTAGAAAAATTTGTAAAGAATGGGTCAAGATAATCCTAGCTATGCACCAAAAAATACTGTCTGCAACATTAGATCATCACTTTCATTTCAAACTAAAAATATGATAGAAAACTGAACAGTGTACGCTATGCTAACAATAAAACACTGACAAAAAATATTAAGTTCAGTTTAAAGTGATCAATGAAATGTTCAGCTACTCTGAAGTGGATGACTTGGAGACTGGAAAGTCTCTGGCATCTCTATAACTTTCAATTTCTTCTTCCCCTAAGTGTTCACCAGGAGTCATGGGAGCATTGGGCGTACCTTCCTGATCACTTCGCACGCCTGAACTCCTTGGAGGACACGAGACCTTTGACTCCTCCTCCTCTTCAGAACCATCACGTAAATCATGTACGCTAACAATCACGTTAATCTTGCGCACCTCCGTTTCCGACCCAGGTACTTGCACGTCAAATTCTAACTCGTCACTTTGATCGTCTTCTCCCTCTGTCTGGCACTCCACGGTTCCAGTCTTCTGGTTTTCCTTCCACGGCCATTTTAATTTCTCCTTAAAAAAATTAATTGACTTGCCATTGGGCGTATCTTCCCAATTGCTCCGATTTTTCCAAGCCATTATTTTTTCTCTTATCCACCTGGGAATAAACCTTTTAGACACTGAGCGCTTTTGCTTTAGTCTCCTTCTTTTCCTCTTCGTAGAGTCACTGGGGACATAGAGCATTTCATCCAGTAGTTCACTCAATGTCAGTTCCTTGTCAAGTGTCAAACTGTAGGAAGATGTCGCCAATGCTTCCATCTGCAATGCTTCGCCACTCTGTGAGATTTCGTCAGATGCCAAATATGACCCTTTTCCTTCCAGTCCCGCCACGGAGGAGCCGGCCAAAATGGGCTCTTCAACATCCATCCTCAACTTTAAAGCTTCCGACTCGTCCATACTTCTTGGAAAGTCTCTAACATTTGCTTCCATGGATTTAGTTTTGCTACGCTGAAGACAGCCTTCCTCTATCTCTTCGTGTGTGTTCAAGTAAGGATGTTCCACAGTCTGACAAGCTATTTCAGAAGACGGTATCATGGAAAGGTCCGTCTGTGTGGATAAGGTCAATTGAATAGGAAAATGTGGCATAGAACATGGCTCTCTTGAATTTGCATTGTGGAAGCCATCCTCTTTCTGAGGTGTTGATGAGAGCACCTCGTGCCGTTGATACTGGCCTGGCTTGTTGTCTTCTGGGAGGCACTCTGAATGCTGAATGTCAATCTTGTCCTCTTCACCATTATCAAGTTGCCCAGTCTCTTCGGGTTTGCTCTGCAAACTTGCAGCAGCAAAGTCCTCCCTTCTTGAGACTCCTATCAGCTTGGGGATTTTGGAATTGTTTGGCAATGAGTCCACCCCATACCTGAGCACCAATGGCGACTGTTCTGTATCGTCTGGTCCAGAGTACAGCAGGAATGTATCGGGAATGGGACATGTTTTGAAAAATGCCAGTTTTGTGTGAGAAGCGAATTTTTCTTTCAATCTCGTTACAATATCTGGGTCCAGATCCTCCCGCGAAACTACGTAAGTGGCCGATGCAAAATCAGGAGGAAACTGTGTGTAATGTTTGAGCTCACTTATGAAGACACTGTGATCATTTCCGAGCTTGGTTGCACTCCATACATCCTGATCACTGAGAACCTTGGCTGAGTAATATGCGCCCAAGTGAGCAAGTTCCGGAGTCAGGATGCCGGACTTGATCAAGTACGGGTAATGAAAAAAAGGTGACAAATACCCCAGGGTGTCGGCATTCGAGGCAAGCAACAAAACCTTGCTGGATTTTACCTCCACCTCTGAAGTAGGAACAGAACTTCTTTGATTGGCCCAGCCCAGCATGAAGGGCAAGACACTGAGCACTTTACCCAAGTCCACAGAGGATTGACACCCCACCTCTACGAACAAGGGAAGATTGCTGGTATCTGGTAAAGTGAACCAATCCACAGACGCACCAACTGCGGCTAGCTCCTGGACAGAGAGGTTGCTCAGACCATGGAACAGTCGATCCCTCACTCTTTCTCCAAACATGGACAGCACATCAGGCAGAGACTCGCTGGGAAACTGCTCGGCTACCTCGTCAATGTTAAACTGCGCATTGATGAAGATTAATTTAGAGTGTTCATTGAATTTCTGCAACACTGCATTCATGGTTGTTTCAAGAGGAGAATTCACAGAGAATACGATCACCATGGAGAAACAGTCACCGGGAAGATGTTGGAGGAGCTCAATGTCAGACACAGCAATATCAAAATGGCCAATATTCTGCCGGAGGCTCCTCGCATTTTCAGCATCCTTGACAAAGTACGGCGTGCAAATGGCATCTGAGTATGTCTCAAATGCAGCCAAGCTGTCCGACGGAATAAAGAATGGAGCAGACTGAATCATCTTCCCAAGGCGTCGGATAAGCTTATTACGTCCGAGAACCAAGAACGGAAACCTCAAGTCCAGCACTGTTTCGCCGATGTAGCCAACGCCCACAGCCCATCCATACATGTACGGCAGGCAGCATACCATCTGGGCGGTCTGCTCGAATCCTAACAACGTGTTCATCACCACTGACTGGTTAGCACTGTCAGAGAACACGAACCAGTCCACCAGGACACTGAGACCCATTCGTTGTGACTCAGTCAGCAGAGAGCTCTCGTTGAAGAAGTAAGAGTCCTTCAAGTGCCCACCATGTCTAACCACCCTCGGCGCAAGCGCCATCTCACCCAAGGTCTGGTACAGGGCGCTCATTCTGGGATCCATCCTCGTAACGGTGCTAGACTCTTCCAGGTCTCTGGCATCCATTTTGAAAACAATTATTTTGGAGTCTCGAAAGGTCTTCATAGTGCTGGATTCCATGGCCGTTGTTTGGTAATTACCCCCGTATACGATCACCACGGAGAAGAAGCCTCTGGGCAAACTTTGGTAGTAAGTAGACGGTGTCATAACTATTTCAAATTTACCGGTGAGCCTACTGACAGTGGCTGCTCCGTAGACGTCCTCCACCAAGTACGTTCTATATAGTGCTCCCCCTTCAACGTCCGCGACACTCAAGTGCCCATTGCTGACAAGATAGGGAGTATCACAAAGATTCTTTTTTAGGATATCCAAGCACTGTGGTCTGGGGGCCAGTATTAGGATGGGCTTTCTCAAGTCCACCTGAGGCAAGAAAGTGTTGGACTGCCCCAGGAAGTAAGGCAAGTAGCAGAGAAGCCCGATACCTCCATCAGTCTTACTCACAGATACCTCCACGGGAAGATTGATCCTATGAGTGTCGCAGAGCTGTATCACAATCTCATTCAGCACGTTCAGCTGCGATTTGTTGAGATAATTGTTGATGGTGTTGGCATTGACAATGTAGGAGTGTCTCACCAGCAGGGGCGTTGTCGATGTCGGGCTGGAGCATTTCAGTAAGCATTCAGATTCACCCACGAAGGATTCCCGACTCAAACTACCGTTCACAGACACAGGCTGATCTTGGAACACAACCATGAGGTTCTCTGAAGAAAACTTGTCTTCCATAATTCGATATTCTTTATTGGTAAGATTTTGAGCTTCAAACAGGAATACAATAGAGAAGCACTCCTTGCGGAGTCCGGCCGAGTTATCCGCGCTGGACAAGACAAGGTCGACTTTACCAAATGCCCTCATGACAGTCCTGGCATTACAAGTTTCTTTTATCACAGATGTCTTGTAATAAGCGCCTTGATCCCTCTGTGCCACGGTCACGAAGCCAAGACTGCAGAGGTAGGGACAGTCATTGCCTTCCACTAACTCAGAAGAAAGACACTTCTCTAAGATAGAAAAACTTTCGTGGGATGTTGCCAGGATTAAGATGGGCTTCCTCAAGTTCATAACTGAGCGTGGTATCCTGCCTTCTTGACTGGCAAACCCCAGGATGTAAGGAAGGCAGCAAACTACCTTGAGGTTGTCATCTTGAGCAGGGAAGTTGTAAATGTTGCCATGATCTTGTTGTCTCATCCATTCCACTAAGTCCAATACAGTTTCTCTCTGGTTGGGACTGAAGCTAGACTTGCTGGCAAATAACTTCATGGTCACTGTCTTCCCCCATCTCTCCAGGCACAATGTCATGAAGGAAGAGATGGATCAATACACCACTGAATGGACTAATGTAGTAAGCAATTACAGAAAAGAGAAGTCTGACCACTCAGGCTCAATACAGGTCTTAGAGGCATAGCTAGGGGCCCACACACTCACCCAGTAGTCATGTTAGTTAGCTGGTGTGGGCCAAGTAGAGCCAGCGTCTGAACTACAGCTGTTTATAGTTGAAATAGCTGTTTTATAGCGTGCCCCCCTAGCCTAGCCCCAAGACACTGTAATTACAAAAAGCAGCTGTAAATATTGTAAACAAAGTCTTCAGGCTGTGATGCTCACATCAGCCACCCCAGCCTACTATACAACAGTCATCCCCTAAAAAGTAGTTAGCTATCTAGGGCTCACCATGTACCACCTGCCTTTTTTTTTTTTTTTTTTTTTTTTAAATCACACTCAAAACAAACAAATAAACAAACAAACATCAATAGCCTCTATTCCTATCCCAGACTGCTGTCACAAAAGAAAAACAGTTTTGTTAAATTTCACTAATATACATCAGGAAAAACTGCACATTCAAGTCCTCACTTACAACAAACTATAACTGGTTGACACACATGACAATTTACATGTGCTGAGCAATACCACTAGCAGTGAATTTTCTGTCTGCCAAGCATGCACGCCTCCTCCCACCTAGCTGGCACTCACCTGAAGGAGGTTCTTGAAAGGCCATATTGGAGCAGATATCTGGTGGTAGAGAAGTCTGAAGTGGAGCGAGTCAGACACTCATGTAACACCCACATGACCTTACTCACCTTCCCCTGCACACCAATAGGAAGGGAGGGTGGTAGGAAGGAAGGATGAAGTCATACATTTTTTTTCAACACCTGCTTCAAACTATATCCATTTGCCTTACCAGATAATCCTGAATGGTAGAAATGGAGACCTGGTAATTGTGCCATTGTCGTTGGTGCACCAGATCACTGTCTAGCTCATACTCCCTGGCCAACTCTAGAGCTTCATCATACTCACCACGAATCAACTGTATCACACACATACATGTACAACACACATGTACACACACGTGCCAATACACACATGCACACACATACATACTCAACCATCTACTAAGTTATTCCCTTTATTGACTCTCTTCTCATGAGCTTCATGTCCAAACAGACACGACCAGTCATTAAGTCAAGTATTACTCCCTTTACATGATGTACAACATACTTCCACATGTACTTGCATACTAGTCCTCCTCATGTACTTGCATACTAGTCCTCCTTATGTACTTGCATACTAGTCCTCATGTACTTGCATACTAGTCCTCCTCATGTACTTGCATACTAGTCCTCATGTACTTGCATACTAGTCCTCCTCATGTACTTGCATACTAGTCCTCCTCATGTACTTGCATACTAGTCCTCATGTACTTGCATACTAGTCCTCATGTACTTGCATACTAGTCCTCCTCCTGACAGTATACTCACCTTTCTCTCATAGGACTCTGCTGGAGTGATGGCCTTCATACAATATAATGAGTACTTCCTAGTAACTGCTCTGGAAATATACACACAACCATGTCAATGCATGCATACATTCACACATACATACAACACAGACACTAAAAAAGTCAATAAAGCATCAAGGCATCATATGCACATTCACAACATCCATCCACACCCACTCTACACACACACACACACACACATACACACACACACACACACACACACACAAATTCTCTTGCAACTGCTAGCAGTTATGCGTACCTGGCAGAGCCAGGATGCCTGTGCACTAAGCAGGCACTGTGAGCCGTGCAAGCAAAGCTCCTGGAACCGGGCTAGGAACTCGCAGGAGAACAAGCCTTTCCTCACAGCAAGTGGTGTGGGCACCCTAAGTCCCACCTGGATCATTGCTGTTTCATAAGAAAAGGCCTTGAATTTGCACCCCAGCAAATGCCAGGTACCCAATCACAGCTGGGTGGACTGGTGGGGCTGGTGGGAGGCTGATGGAAAATCAGATGGAAAATTGCCCAGAGTTGGGCTTGAACTCAGGGCCTCAGGCCCTGAGCCAAGGGCACAACCACCACACCACACAGCCACCACACACACACACACACACACACACACACACACACACACACACACACACACACACACACACACACACACATTTCAACACTCACTGGTACTTCAACTTCTTCTTGTACTCTGGAATGAACCTCTCACTGTCAGTTACAAAGTACAGTACCTGACAGGAAAACATACAACAATGAAATCACTTGACATGCTAACCCTCAGGCACTTCTAGAACACCAGGTTATAACTGAACCGTCAGACTCTGACAGAGAATGGCTAGAATAACCACATGAGCTAAAGCTAGGCAAGAACAAACAATGGACAATAAGTACTCAGCATACAGTAATGACAGGGTTTTACCTGTTAGTGCAAGTACTCAGCATACAGTAATGACAGGGTTTTACTTGTTAGTGCAAGAAACAACCACAAAAAACAAACAAACAAAAACTAGTAGGACATCTCACAAGGTAAACCTTCGTCAATAAAGACTACATGTGCTTACCATGTCAGGTACCTTTAAATACACATTCAACCCATTCAGTAAATAACTAACTAAAAGTGGTTACTGGTGACACCAGAAAAATGACATTCAAGGAAAATGGATGTCTAACATTTATATGCATTGTTTTAGTCAGAGAACTTGAAACTTAATGGCCAATTACCTAATTACCACTTTGTACAGCTCCTTATTATGTAAGAAGATAGAATAGGTAAAGTATTGCCTATCCAGTTAGTGGCTAAGCAAAAAAATAATACAAGATTTAGTGTTGCTATAAAAATACAGGAACAAGACAAGATTGTCACAGTTCCAATTTCCAATTAAGTAGGGATGATAGTGGAATAAATGGGTAAATATTTATGCCTTGTTGAAATGTTCCTGTGCTTTTAAAGTAACCCGCACACACTGCCTATCCGGTAAAGGATCGTCACATTAAAAGATCATCACATTAAAAGATCAAGAGAATTATTTGACCACGCCCCTTCATTAGTGTTGGAACATTTTCTATGGTGTTCAGTTGTCCGAACATTTCAGTCATCTGAACACCACTCGGTCCCAATGTGTTCGGATAACTGACATTCTACTGTACATGTATAATAAAGAATAAAAATATTCAAATAAACAAATAAATAATAACCATAACTACAACAACAATAATAAAAAACAAACCTGTTTGACTAAATCAGAAGAAAACCGTGAGAGAGAGAAGCCAGTGTCTTCCTGCTGGTGATCTTCTTCCTCATTCTCCTCCCTCGTGTCCACGGAAAGAGAAGGGACTCTGTACCTTTGGACCACACCTTTCTGCGACACCTCACACTGCAGTTGAGTGGGGTAAAAGAACAGGAAGAATGCAGAAGAGGAGAAAGAAAGGTAAGGTAAAAGAATGGAGAATGAGAGAAAAGGAACAGAGCAGAACAATCATCACAGACAGTTACGTGCTTACTCGTGTACTATCAATGGAATTTCACTAGTTTGAATGTAAGAAATTATCCCCCAGTTCTATTCGACACCAATATAAAAGATTATTTATTTAGTAACTAACTATAAAATTTGCGCAGTAAAAATGGATCTTCATGAAATAAAAGATGGGGTTGATCAAGCGCAATTAAGATAAATGTCTAGTTATTTTCTGACAGACAAACAAACAAATAGAGATATCATTTCAGTATTAATTTTTAATTGGGGAGTTTCAAATTAGTTGAAGAAGATACTATTTTCAAGGTGTTCAGATGAGTGAGGTTAGAGTTTGCACTCTACTTTCAACTTCAATTAACTGTGCCCAAACAAACCTTCAAGACAAAGAGTTGTTGATTGTTGGTGGGTGTGATACTCCACCCACTGAGAGGGGCGTTGCCCAATAGATCCCTGAGGGTAGAAGTAGACATGACACTGACTTCGCCAATTTCATTCACTAGCACGAGAGCCTTGTGTACAACACACACACACACACACACACACACACGTCATTATACATGAATACATTAATTATCCACATACATGTAGTTGCTATATAAAGTTATAATTTAGTACAATATCTTTTATGGTTTCTTGGGATAAAAGCTCTGTATTCCTAACAAATATACATATCTGTTATAAGTAAAGCATAAACTGTTTCCGATATTTTCTTCCCTCCTTTTCCTGCTCTCATATCCTTGGATAACTGTGCAATATTTAGAATTAACTTCAAGTCACAATCCACCCATGGACATGTGATGGCATCTTGCACATGACTCTCCATCTGTAAGTCATGACTAGTTTTTTTCCTATTCAGTTTTTCAATTACATGTAGCCAGCATAAACCTTCAGTAGCTATTGACTTCTGTTACATCGACTGGGCTGGGTGGGACTGATATTAACAACATACGTATAGAGGAAGTTAACAAACAGTGCCCACTTCCTCAGTGTCTCTAAGTTGGCTATTACCTGGTCTGAGTCTCCCAGCATTATGCTACGATTGTGCTACAATTAACATAAAAAGATGTGAATGCGTTTGATTCTTTGCTTGCCTAACAGCCTATTACTAAAAGGCCAAAGCAACAATACATACCCACCTTCCACTGATAGGGTGCTATTTCTAGTTCATGAGAGCTATCAGTGCACTAACAGGCTTTAGTAATATTAATAAGCAATTTTGGTATTCTTCACTAAGAATTAAACCTTGAATAGATACGGGATTAATATAAATTCATCCTTAATACAGTGTACGTATATGAGTGAACGTGCTTGTGTGTTGGTATGCAATGCAAAAGATTGATTGGACCATTATAATGGAAGGATGGTACATATCTAAAGGAGCTTTTGTATTCTCCATCCTGTCATGAACTTGTGTGTGAGCTGAGCGTGTGCACAAATTGTCTACAAGTGAGATACCTTATCAGTCCACCAGGACACCTCCAATGGCCTCGGATGACCTGTAAGAAAATATATACTCTGAGAGTAGCAGAAAAAATGAGGATGTAAACCTACTACCTTTTTTACCAGCTCTGGCTTGTCTTGTGGGCTGGAAAAAAATCAACAACAAAAACAAACAAACAAACAAACAAACAAACAATTAACAAAATTATATTAGAACTGAACTCCTCATGATAGTAGTAACAATGATAAAGTTTAGTTCTGACTGTACTGGTCCGATATCTACTAGCCACACCTTACCAGTTGATTGAGCTCAAAAGTGGCCTTCAGCCTGAGAGACGGGACCTCCCAGATGGTAAGAGAACCAGACAGGTCAATGACTGCCAGGAGAGATGAAGAGGGACTCAGACACATGCTGAACACAGAGTTCTGGACGGACGGTGAGAATAGACAAAGAGAGAGAGAGAGAGGCAGTGGAGGGTAGAGAGATAGAATATAGATCTTACTACTTATTCATTCCCAGCTCTTACTGGTACCACATCATAGCATAGCGGTGAGCTTACCTTGAGGTTGTGGCTTCCCTTCCTCTTGAAGTAAAGTTCCCCTAGGACCACTCCGGCGCTCATCTGTGGTCAAAAGAAAATATTGATTCAGTCATTCTCGGCTAAAATAATTATAATAATAGCAAATTTTCTCGTTCTAACAGCCAATATATGGTTAAGTTTTAATTAAAATATATTGGCTGTTAGAACGAGAAAATTTGCTACTATTGCTAGTAAAGAAAATATTATCCGCCACGAGTACTTACTATAATAAATAACACATGCATCATCAAAAGGACAGCTGCTCTCTTATCCACAAAAAAAATTGGCTGAATTAGTAAGCTTTACCTTTCGTAGCTGTTGCCCCAAGCGAGGTCCCCAGTAGGGCGGGGCATCCAGCATTCTCCACCCACTGACCCCACATATCTCCCCTTCTCCACTGGAGGAGGAAGGACTGCCTCCCACCAGCAGTAAGTTATGTTGGGAGGAATACGTCATAGCAGTCAGTCCTTCAGGGAAGTAGCTAGTGAAGGAGAAGCTGTGGGCATGCACCGGCTGTGCGCTACCTCTAGCAACACACACAAAACATGCTAATTAATGTTAATTAGTGTGAATCGTAAGCCACCAATGACATTTTCAGTGATTGTTCTACTTTTTCCCAATATTATCATTCCTCCAAATCATCAACAACAGAAAAGGTTTGGTCTAACTTAAAAAGTCCAGATTTGTAGGCTTTAAAACAAATGTTTTGTTATAATCAATGTTGGTCAAGAGCAAGCTAGAACGGGCAGAACTAAAACAATACAGATGTTACAGTTACCTGATCTCATAGGTCTCCAGAGTGCCATCGTAAAACAGAATATTCAAGAGAAACAACCTGGCAGAAGAAAGAAAACATAACAACAGATCAACCCCAAACTAACTACCCTATAAAACCCTTCACCCATAAAATCCTTTAGTACACGTGTACTCACATCCTGACTATTCCACATGAAATCCACAGTTTTACATATGCTTCTAAGAACACAATAAATAGGCGCTGCCTCAGAAGGAACTACCATTTGTAGGGTCCCGAAGGTCCTAGGTTGTAGCGTTCCCAAGCGCAGCGAGGGCACTGCTTAGGGTCTGGGGGACAGATTAAGTTCAAACTGCTTAGGTCCTTCAGAGAGGGACACTATCATAGTGCCCCAGGCCTTGTGGGCAGGGATACTTAGTGTCCCAACAACTGCTCTTAGTGTCCCTCTGATTGCGTTGTTAGGAGCAGTTGCTACGTTCTAAATCAGTTAGGCGCTGCCGTGAACCACCATTTTTAGGGTCCCAATACAAAAAGTACATCAGCTATGCTCTAAACTCTGTTATTTTACTCTCATTGCCCCATCTAAAATCTAAGAAAGTTATTTTTGCCCCTCCTCTCCTAGACTCGTTTATTATAAGCATGCGGCCCTGGCTTACACGTCTTGGCAGTGTATGTCCTTGAGAGGTGGCATGAACGTCATGGCTGCCACGGACTGAGTGAGAGTCGCACTGGCATGACTGGGCTCCATCACACTCACTCGTCCCACCTGACCTAGAACCTTACCAGAGGGAGAGAACAGGTGCACTTCTCCAACACTAACAACAAACAAACAAATTAAAACACAAACAGACGCTCTATAACTAATTCTGGCTTCAACTATCACAACAATGACAATTCAAACGCCTACACACACACAACCAAAACAAGCAAACTGCAAATATTTGATAATCCTACTTACTGAAACAACAACAACAACAACAACAACAACAACAAAAACAGTAAATATGAATGGCTAGCAACAATAGAATAATAATAGCAAATTGTCTCGTTCTTACAGCCAATATTATGTTAATTAAACTTAACCCGACATCTCAACTTCTTGCCGAAGTCCTCTTCAGGGATCAATAATAATAATAATAATAATAATTTCAGCAGAGAATGACTGAATCATCGAACAATATAACAACAGTGGCATGCGCTACTGCACATTCCAAACACAAAATAAGTCTCCAGCTCACCTGGAGGCAAAGGCCAGCACATAGCCATCTTCACTCCACAGCAGCTGTCTCCACTGAGGGCAAGCATCAGCACCCACTAAGCAACGACAATTAATAGTACAGTCACTCAATCAACCCAGACAGAAGCACTGACCTGCTATTGTGGCATCCACTCTCTCAAAATCCTCCAGAATAGATCTAAATGTAATAAATATGTTCAGTGGTTTGACATCCACTAGTCTGGCATAGCCAGACCCTTTACCTAACACTTCGTGGGGAAAGGATCTGGTCAAATGCAATAGGGGCATCTGTTCTGCTGACTCAGCATCTATACAAGTTAAGTACGGTTTCACCCACTTAACGTGGAGAACCCGAGGGTGCTCTATTGCAATTGACGACCCTTTCCAACAATGTATAACTAAAGGGTCTGGCTACACCAGACTATATAACACAACACTTGTGGTGACCCCTTACCAAATATTACCTTATCTCGATAGAATCATCTTTGAGAACCGCCAGTAGGTGCCCATCGCTGCAAAACAATTTTTTTTTAGTATAGACACACACACACACACACACACACACACTTGCAACATGTTATACCTCGTAATGGCAAGTTTCCAAGGTAACCTGGCATTCAAGAGTTTGACTATGGTTGAAGGGGAACTAGATGAACTGAGGTATCTATATAAAATAGGAATGTGTTAAGCTATATTCTACTACTTGAAAGTATACCTAATTGGGTGCTTCAACTTGTCCACTGAGCTCTGAAGAAATGCTAGCATAAAAAGTTACCTAATAGACTTCTTATAGTGCTTGTGTAGCCACTCACCATGGACACTGCTTGCTATTTTCCTCCACAAATAGTAAAGGCCTCTTTCAGTATCCTTAGTATTAGGTAATTATAAGTAAAAATTAATTAGTAACAAATAGACTTACCAAAATTCGAGTTATTTCTGGCCACTCCTTTGTCTGAAGCAAATCATATAGTATGTATCTTTCAGGAGATTCACTTTCTTCTTCCATCGGGATTAGTAAAGTTAAGCTGAGAAACTAAGAAGAAGAAAAAAGAAATCAATTTTCCTTTCATTCGGTAAAGTATTACCTTTGTGCCGACCTTGTTGGCGATTCCTTACCGAACACAATTTTCGTAAACAGCAACAAGATGCTGCTGATGACAGCATGGTTACTCCGGGATTGAGAGTAGTTAGAGGCCCAGACTGGGAATGGCAGGATCAGGATGGCGGAGAAGGGAACGCGGGGACGGTAGCCAGCGTGGAAGACTCGGAAAGAGGCGTAATAGTCCAATGGGATTGTGGTGCTAGAGCAAAATATCGCTGCGGAGGTGCGGCAGGGAAGTATGATCTGAGGGTGGTGGACAGTGGACCTGCTGGTAAGATAAATCAGGATGCAGCAATGAACTAGCATATGCTTCATGCCTGAATGTTATTTGCAATGAGGAGATGGAAGTATGGGAAGCCATCAACATGACTCAAATTTGGATTGATATAGTAATAGCAGCAAAAATATATAAATAAATAAACCATGTAGCTACTTTGGCAACAGTATCATTCGATTTTTTCCAGTTTTCTGACCAGCATCGATAAAACTAACCACCCAGTAGCACACACTAGGTGGGGAACCCTTGCTAATATAAAAATATTTACTTATTTTATTTATTTGTTTACTATATTTTTTTGTGGGTGGTGGTGCTGGGAAAAAGATGCTGAAGAATACTTCATGGAAGTATTCTGGGTATGGAATGTTCTTATTTGGGGTCTAGAGAGTAGTGTAAGTAATCCTGTCTACTCCTTACCAGGTGAGATGCACACTGGCCTGACGTGCAGCTGGTGTGACGAGACTCCGGTGGTGGGCACCTTATGGAAGTGTGTGTGCTGTCTGGAGTATTATCTGTGCACGGCGTGCTATATGGCAGACAAACATTGTACCCTGCACTCCTTCGAACACTGCCAGACCTCTGACCTCAGCTACAGGTAAAGTCAGTCGAACAGTAGAGTTGGCGGACATTGTTTCATTCATTCACTTACTCACTCAGAGACACTTGAAAGAGTTTATAAAGCCATTACTATTTTAGTGATTAAGGTGTTTTTTTTTGCAAAAAAGTGGTAGAAGTTGTTGTCACAGTGATAAATGACCTATAACTAGCAACCAAGATCTTTTCAATGTCATTATATAATATGATGGTGTGTGTGTGTGTGTGTGTGTGTGTGTGTGTGTGTGTGTGTGTGTGTGTGTGTGTGCGTGTGTGTGTGTGCGTGCGTGCGTTAATTTATTGGTTGGTAAAACATTGTCAGGAGCTTGTTGGTAAAGTCGTCAGTAATACTGCCGGGTTTATTTCATGAATGAGCTTGAGGTGTAAATTGTTGTCAGTACTGCCGATGACAGTTGTGCACATATTCATGAATAAAGCTGAACTGGATTGCTAAAGCATCATTAGTAATGACAACAATGGGTGTGTGTGTGTACTTATGAAAATATATGGGTCAAGAAAAGTAAGTGAGAATAAAGCAGTGATATGATGTAACTACAACCTGGTGATAGAGAATAATAATCTAATGCATTTTATGCAGCTGCTTCCTGATGTAGTACAACCAGCATCACTATGTGGTGGAATAGTATCTAATATTGTGATTAACACATATACCACACACACACATACATACACCACACACACACACACATACACCACACATGCACATACACCACACATGCACATACACCACACATATACACCACACATGCACATACACCACACACATACACCACACACACACATACACCACACATGCACATACACCACACACATACATACACCACACACACACATACACCACACATGCACATACACCACACACATACACCACACACATACACCACACATATACACCACACATGCACATGCATACACACACTGCTGTTTACTTTTTACAGAGTCAGAGTTCCTCCAAGAATGCTGTCTAAGAAGAAGTTCCTGAGAGGATTGTACCCTGAGGCTACCGTAGTGCGTGGGCGTGACTGGAAGTGGGGCGATCAGGATGGTGAGTGTTACTAATTAAAGAGGGGTGTTGTTGGATGGCAAGGTATAGGGAAAACAGACATGATTTGGCTGACATTGTTGTCATGGTGACTGTTCAGGTGGTGAAGGTAACCAAGGATACGTGATCAAGATAGAAAATTGGAAAGATGAGACATTTCGCAGTGTTGCCGTGGTATCCTGGACAAACGCCGTCTCGCACAATGTGTATCGTAGAGGTCACCATGGCATGGTAGGTGTGGCTAATACTACAGCACGGGCTAATACTACAGCACGGGCTAATACTGCAGCATGGGCTATAGTGATAAGTTGCTCTGCTTGTCTCTCAATTTAATTTAGTCATTCAAGAGCTGCATCAAATTGTGTGGGTATTATCTCACAGTGTACCAGCAGACACTGATTGTTTCTACCTAAAAACAGACAACATTTGATCTTGCTATCTAGAAATTTGAATATAAATAAATTTATAAAATGTTACGTGGTATGGTATATACAAGTCCACAACTCTCAGACATTGTGACACGGACGGTGTCTAATGTTACATGTTCTTTGGAATTTAGCATTCGATCACTGAAGAAGGCTCATCATCAGAGTAGAGACATCTGAGAGTTATAGACTCATAATATATACTCTACTGCTTATTTGAGTTAAACATTTTAATGTATTTATATTGAAGTGAGTAATAAATAATGGAATTATATGAAATTAGAAATTAAATTGTTTAGGTAAAGGGTTGTCAATTTCATGCTATCTTGTTGTTATGGATCCAGGTTGACATCCGCTGTGTGAAGGATACAAGTGGGGGGAGCTACTATCCTGACCATCTGCCTGTGCTAGGTATGGACTTCAATGATAGGAGAAAGGATGGATTGAGAGGAGAACTACTGGGCATGTGCAGTGGATTATAGAGTTGAATGGTTGCCCTAATACTGATTTAATTATTTACAAAAAAAAAAAAAGTATTATTGTTTTAGCACAATAAAATAATATATAAATAACAACAATGACAGTAATAATAATAATAATAATAATAATAATTATTATTATTATTATTATTCCACATGTACCAGTCATTTGTCTGGATGTGTCCTTATATCTTCACCTTTTTTAGGTCAGGAGTATCTGCTACACGTGGACTCACCTGCTATTTCCGCGGGAGATTCGGTATTGGTGAACATAGATCCTGACATGTTTCGCTTGGCTCAGCAAGACCATGGTGGATGGGACGACTCAATGGCTGAGGTATGTAACTAGGAGTGGGCGGGCAGCGCACATGGATGCTCTCACTGAAGAGTCTTATCAGAGAGGGGCAGGCACTTGAGTGTGTGTGTATGTATGTGTGTGTGTATATATATGTGTAACTGTGTGTGTGTGCATGCGTGCTTGCACATAATTTGAGTATTCAATTTTCAATTCTTGGTAAACTCCTTTACCTACTCTGGCACTCTAACCCAAAGTTCAGCTGAGAGAAGAATCAGCTCACTTACCTACATATATTACCAAACAAGTCAAGTTATTTGGACATGTTCTTTGTGATATTCTTTAGCTATGTAGTAGTTGTAACGTACAATACTTTCACACTTAACTGAATATACCTACACAAGGCTTACTTAGTGGTTAGTCTAGCGGACAATGAATTTTCAAGTTATAAGTTGCCCATTCAAAAATGTATGGGAAAAATCACTGTTTAATTGAAATCGCACGGGGAAAGTGAAATAGCACGTAACTAAGTGAAATACCTCATTAGTTAAGTGAAATAGTACGGGTAAGTGCGCACGTGTGCATAGTTAACCTTGGAAACGTACAGTTCGAGTCGTTTCTAGTTGGAGACAATGTCCTTCTTTACCACAGAACCTCTACCCATATTAGACGGAATGTTTTACAACAGATTAGGAGGAGTCGTACGATGAAAAAAAAGTTCCAGCGGAAGCTAATCCTGAAATAAGGAGGTAGTGACTGAACGATACAGTGTAGCTACAATTGCAAAAGACTTTTTAAAAAGCTGGCCTACTATCAGTGAGTGATAGCACGGGTAACCTGTGCTATTAGGGGTCAATAGCACTCGTAAAGCAATTGAAATAACACTCGGCTTCACCTCGTGCTATTTCAATCACGTTACTCGTGCTATTAATCCTGAATAGCACAGTTACCCGTGCTATTACTCATACAAATACAGCTGCGTAGGGCTTATAAATATGACAATTACCACTGCCACTAACTCTCGAATAGAAATGGAACTCCCATAAGTTTGTGAGTTCTAACTGTATCCGCAAAAGAATTCGAAGTGGTATCTAGAATGATACGGGTAATGATCGACAACCAGAGGATTCTGTTTAGTGAAGTTTGGAACGGGTTGAACGCCGAGCTAACAAAAATACGAGAGGGTCAAAGTACAACATGACATACGTACATTATATATAAACAAACAAGCATCCCTGATTTTCAATTGTGTTACCCCTGAGAGTGTCTCGCTCGCTCCGCTTGCTTGCCAACTACCTGCACCTTTTTTTCTTTTTTTTTTATTTTCTTTTTTTTTTATTTTATTTTTTTTTATTTTCTTTTTTTTTTAGCTAAGCCTTGAAGCTCTGATGGTTTTCAACGAGTGGTATTTTTTATTGTTAATGTAACTGTGTTTGTGATGCAGTTAATTGGAGAGGTGGGCAGGCTCCATAGCATCCTTAGCAACTCCCTAATGGTGGTTTTCTACTCCAACAAAAAGAAGTTTTTTATCAACAGCATCTCTCTGCAAAAAGTAAGCAAAATATTTTGATAAGAGAACAATAAAATGAATAGGTATGTATGCTATTACCATTAGTGTGTGGGAAGTCATGAAATGGAAGTTTTGATTCTGTCATTCTCAGCTAATTACAGTAATAGCAGTTCGTTTTAACAGCCATTGAATTGACCTAAAGAGGACTTTGGCAAGAAGTCCAAAACACCGTGTTAAGATTTAATTTAACATAATATTGGCTGCTAGATCTGGTAGAGATTGCTATGAATGAAAATTTTATTTTATATTTTTTGAGTATTTGTGAATTTCACATCAAATGTTGTCACTGTGGCATGCCTAATGTCACAGGTCAAATGTCAGACAAGACGAAGAAATCTGCTTTCGAATTCCTGCTGTAATTTGATTGTTGTTCTTGTCAAGGTTGAACAGCCATTTCTAGAGTATGGTTCAACTGTGCAAGTGATAGAGGACTTGGTGGAGGTACAGAAACTACAGAAGAATCACGGAGGGTGGGTGGACAATATGACAGAGGTGAGGGTGAAACCTTAAAGTGGGAGTGGTTTTGTAAGTGGGAGGAGTCTGAATTAATAGGAATTTTTATTGGAAGGGACGAAAGGGAGTGAAATGAAGTAAATTTTATAGCTTATCGTGCTTAGTAACGAAATAATGACAGATTGTTGAGTGAGCAGAGGTTAAATGTGGTACTATCACTAGAGCATTAGTTTGAGTCATGGGACATCAAACGCCAAGGTGTGGCGGGGTACTTGCTAGTATATATAATTATCATAACCGAGTCATTTTTCAGTATAAAGAATTCGGAATTATTTTGAGTTACCACGGCAGTGGAAAACTTTGAAATAATGATCTGATTGGTCGCAGCGCTCTATCTGCAAACTCGCCCTACTTTATCCGTTAGGCAATGTTGTGGCTAAATTCCTGGGAAACTCAATTTAGCAATGGAAAGAAAACTATGAATAGTAGCAGAATTGGAGTGGGACGATTTCTTTGATGAAACTATAATACAAGATTATTATTTCTTGACTGCAGAAATAAATTATTATCTTTGTCCATAGTATGCACAGTAATGACTGCAACACTAGTGAAGACTTGTGGGCAATATTTGTAGGTAATACTACTAAGCCATCTCTTCCAAAGCTTGTAGCTCTGTTTGTAGGATAAGTGGTGACGTTGAAACTATGTGACTAATAAATTAGCTAGCTTGCCATTTGTGCTTAAGCGCTTAGTACCAGTAGGAAGCGGTAGTAGTTGTTGTGGTGGTAATACTAGTAGTAGTAGTTGTGGTGGTAATACTAGTAGTAGTAGTTGTGGTGGTAATACTAGTAGTAGTAGTAGTAGTAGTTGTGGTGGTAATACTAGTAGTAGTTGTGGTGGTAATACTAGTAGTAGTAGTTGTTGTGGTGGTAATGCTAGTAGTAGTAGTTGTGGTGGTAATACTAGTAGTAGTAGTTGTGGTGGTAATACTAGTAGTAGTTGTTGTTGTGGTGGTAATGCTAGTAGTAGTAGTTGTTGTGGTGGTAATGCTAGTAGTAGTAGTTGTGGTGGTAATACTAGTAGTGGTTGTGGTGGTAATACTAGTAGTAGTAGTTGTTGTGGTGGTAATGCTAGTAGTAGTAGTTGTGGTGGTAATACTAGTAGTAGTAGTTGTGGTGGTAATACTAGTAGTAGTAGTTGTTGTGGTGGTAATGCTAGTAGTAGTAGTTGTTGTGGTGGTAATGCTAGTAGTAGTAGTTGTGGTGGTAATACTAGTAGTGGTTGTGGTGGTAATACTAGTAGTAGTAGTTGTTGTGGTGGTAATGCTAGTAGTAGTAGTTGTGGTGGTAATACTAGTAGTAGTAGTTGTGGTGGTAATACTAGTAGTAGTAGTTGTTGTGGTGGTAATGCTAGTAGTAGTTGTTGTGGTGGTAATACTAGTAGTAGTTGTTGTGGTGGTAATACTAGTAGTAGTAGTAGTAGTTGTTGTTGTTGCTACTGCTGCAGTTATTGATGTCGTGATGACTATGTAGTCTCTAGGAAAAGTGGGGCGTGTGCTCAACTATGTTCAGAACACCATCCTAGTGGTGGTCAGTGGTCGGAGATGGACCTTCAATCCCAAGTGCTTGGTGCCAGTGAAAGAAGGGTCCACTGATAAAGAAGAAGATGAAAGTATGTTCACTGGACAGAGTTCATAGATCTAATACTGGCCAAGTAAAGCACAATGTTGGTATACATATCTGGTATACATATGTAGGGGCATGGCGACGAGATTAGATACAATAAAGGCAGTGACTAGTACAGACAAACCGAGATTGATGACCCTTTACCAGTCATACAAATAACTGCTGGGGTAAATTGTTTTAGCAATAACCTGCACTTATTGAAAGTTCTACTGTGCTATTGAGTCTCCACCTCTTTAGTATTTGAATCAAAATGTGTGACAGTGATTGATTGATTTCTTTTGTCCTTGTTTTCTCTTAACCCTCCCCCCCCCCCTACCTCCCTTTTCCCATTACACAACTGTCGGCCACTTGTTGCATTTTCTCACCTACTGCCTTCACACCCTGTGACACACAGGCAATGTTGTTATTCCTGAGCTTGCTCGAAGGAAGCTTCTGTCCTTACTCCATTCTGGTTTACCAGAGCTGATGCTGGTAGCCACTGAAGCGGGTGATGCAGCTACTCTGGCCATGTACCTCTCTAAGCATCCAGAACAGGTGAAATGAGATGAGCAAATTTAGCAAGATTTTGGAAAAAATGGGAGGTGGGTGGGTGGGTATTTTAACCTCTGCACACAATATGCCTTTGCTTCATAGAATTCTTTTTTAATGGAGAAGGTTGCAGTAATGATCCTTTCCTCTGTAACCTTGTTAGGTACGTAACGCAGGAGCGCACTCAGTGGTATTGCAAGCTATGATTGGCGCCATCAAGGAGGATAAAAGACCAGTAATTCGGGTGTTCTTGGACCATGAAGTGGACATTAATCTAAGAGTGAGATTACTATTGACCGTTCATTCAACATTTACATACCCTTGTGGTTTATCTGCTGACATTCCTTCTTCTATAGGGTGAAGACGGGAGGAGTTTCCTGCATTACTCGGCAATCAGGTGAGTAAGAATTCAATAGGTATGGAGAGAGTACACGTGATTTATAGAAACTTCATGCAATCAACCACTATAGCTGTAATCAAAGGAGAAGGAGAGAGAGAGATGAGATGGACATTTTTATTTGGACATTTATATTATGAATTTACACTTTATATTGTTGTTCCAAAGGAAACTGTAGTATTCCACTTTTTTTTTCGTTCACAATGTCACTATTAGCTCATGTTCTTTTTTTCCTCTTCTTCTAGGGGTAACCATGAGCTTGCAGATATGTTCCTAAAGCGCGGGGCTGATGTGAATCTACCAGACAATCAAGTCATTACTCCATTAGCTCTGGCTACAGGTCTGGGTTACTGGCAGGTTGTGAAGGTCCTAGTGGCCCACCCGGAAACCAATGTGAACTGTCAGGTATGAGTGGTAGCAGCTAGGAAGTATATTGGTAAATGAAGTGGAGGTACATAGGGTGAGTGTCTCTTGTTTGCGTGTGAGTGTGTAAAACTTAGCTGAAATTGTCCAGATTAATTGTGGGTGCAATTTGTTGTTGTTTTTCTCAGACTTGTGAAGGGGACACGCCCCTCCACTTGGCATCCACACACCAGCATTGGATGTGCAGTCGGCTGCTGCTAGAGAACGGAGCTGACCCGACCTTATATAACTTTGAAATGGAAACCCCCTTGCATCTGATATGCAAGCGCGGATTTCTAGCGTAGGTCGCATTTTGATCGTATTTAGACGTAAGTATGAAGTTTGTGTGTGCATTTATTTAGCGGATTGGAGCAGACGATTCACTATCATCCCGAGCACATCAACCTGAAGAAAGACGATTCCTGTACGCCTCTACACTTGGCAGCTATCCACAACCACGCTGACCTCGCGACATTCCTCGTCTCACACGTAAGCCTATGGCACTCGTAGCTGATCAACGCCTAGACGCAGAGAAGGGGAAAAAGCAAAAGCTTGTGCATGAATCGTTTCCATTTCCGCATTTCTCACTTGCAGTTTCCTTTCCTTGAACTCTAAAACTCTGCACACTACACATGCACACAAACACACACACACACACACAAATTATTCTATTTTACTCTCTATCATTTTCTTCCTGTCTCTGAAATCATCTTCTGTTGCTTGTGTTTTTTGTTGTTGTTTTTTGTTGTTTTTTTCACCTCTCCTCTTCTGGCAGCCTTCGTGCAACATTAATGCTCAGAGTCAGGATTCAAACAGAGTGAGCGCAATGCACTTGGCTGGGTATAGTGGACATGTCACAATCATCGAGATCCTCGTTGGGTACGGGGCTAACATCAACATCACCTCTTCAGATGGCAGCTCTGTGCTTCATATTATTCTAGGGAAGGACAACATGGAAGATCCCGACAAGAACAGTCCTCAAATTAAAAAAGTAAGTAAAAGCTTGCGTCCATTAGAGTGCACAATATTTGCTGCTTACAACTTTGGAAGTGTCTTTGGTGTTACTGAAATTGTGAGTTTTGCGCTACAAAACTACTTTTTTTTTGTTTATTGTTTTAATATTGATTTATTAGTCAAGTGATCGGAGAAAACGGTGGAGTTTACTCATGTAAGAGATTGCGTGAAAGTTTCGAGCTAACAGAGTGATGCAGTTGCTTGTTATTGTATTTATTTAATGAAACATTGCAGTGTGAGTGTTACCATCAGTTTCTGTTATCATTTGACCAGTTCAAGGATGAGTTTGAGGCCACTTATGGTGTCGGCCTTCTCTCCACTGGCACTATCGTGGCACTCTTCCTGGCGGCCAATGGAGCAGACATTAAGCTGAAGAACCTGTTGGGGAAGACGCCCATTAACTGCGTGTCCCCTGACGTGCGAGAGCTTCTGATTGCGTATTCTACCTCCAGGTTGGTTGGTTGGTCTCTGTCATGTATGTTGTTGTTGTTGTTTTTGTTATAACCCTATTTTTGATTATTTTCCCTCAATGCACTCTAGTGCACTTTTTTAAGTTAGAAAAGATGATTAATGAGAAGCTGCAATCAATAAAATGGATCGATTAACTTTTATTTATTTATTATTATTGTTATTGTTGTTATTACTATTATTATTATTATTATTATTATTATTATTATTATTATTATTATTTAGGGAATCCTTTCATGGAAGTCTCAAGCACACAACTCAGCCATTCTCAGACCCTCCTCGGGTAAGTCTAATATAGTCTGTTCCTGCACAAGCAATTAGAGGATACGTAAAGGAGTGCCTGTTTTAACCCTTGAAGAGCTTTGCTCAGTGTAAAACAAAATTGTTTTCAGTTGTCTTATTGCTCATGCTGTTTATACATGCACCGGTGAGGGCTCTTCTGGGGTTAACTCTCTGATATTCTTCGTGACAGGCTATTAAGAACAGATTTCCGAGGAGTTTACCTTCAGATGGAGACTACTCCACCGCATCATCGCAATCCCCTAGTGATCCACCTCCTCCTCCTCTGCAAGGTAATTCCACTTCAATAGATTCAATCTGCAAAGATAACAATCACTACTCGGGCAATGGGGAGTCCCCGAGCAATGGGAAATCCCCAAGCAATGGGAAATCCCCAGACAGTGGGAAATCCTCGAGCAATGGGGAATCCCCCTGCAGAGTAAACTGTTTTACTGCCCCACAAGTGGAAGAGAAGCATCAGCAGAAATCTGCAGACCCAGAGAAAAGTGAGAAATGCCACTGGAGTGAGAATACTGCCCCCATGCCTCTAAATCCAACTGCTGTTACTGCTCCAGTGCATTCTGCTGCTCCATCTATTGCCAATCTTTCTCTTCGTCCTCTTCCTCAACACAGTACGTCCTTTTAGGTATAAGTCTCTGGCCTATATATATTTGCTTAGAATTTCTTCTGATGTACATGTTATTCTGCCAAGAATGGCTAAATTATTATTTGTTGTTTGTGGCTTGTTGGTTTTGTGTTGTTGTTGTTGCTGTTTTGTTGTTGTTTTTTGTTGTTGTTGGGTTTTTTGTTTTTTCTTGTAATGTCCAGATTAAGTTGAATTGTTGTTGTTGTCACTTGTTGTTGCTTTTTCCTTCTCCTTCCTGTAGGTGAGGGGAATGTCCATGAACTATGTCTGCTCTGTGATGAGAGGTGTGATGTAATATTCCTGCCATGTGGTCACATAACCATGTGCCACTATTGTTGCCTAGCACCAAAGAAATGTTCAAAATGTAGAGTAAGTTTGCGGATTTGTGTGTGTTGTGCAATGTGTGTGTGTGTGAGTGTGTGAGTGTGTTGCAGGGTAATTTTGTGGTAAAATGGGAAGCATTCTGAAATATTATTTTTGCACTGTGAATATAGAAAAAGGTGGAGGAGCGTTTGGTTGTGTGTGTACTTTGCTATGCTCAGAACTGCCCGGACTCACCTTTTCCTTGTGGTCATCGCTTCTGCTCAGGTAAGGTGGATGTATTTATCAAGTCTTACTTGACTGTTATTGCTGTTGTTGTTTGTGTATAGATTGCATGGCTCACAATTGTCAGATCTGTAGTGACAAGCCAACTCTTCAATGAAAACTTATCATTTACAAGTATCGTATAGCTAATTTTCTCCTTTATTTTGCAATTTCATTTCTCCATCACACATCTATGTTCTTTTTTAGCGATAATTATTTTCTGTGGCAATTATGTGTGGGCGGTGGCTGAATTGCACTGGTCATTGCTGCGGCTTAGTCTCGCGGGCCAGACCGGTAAAGGGTCTGGCATGGACTAGTGCAGCTCTGTGTGCTAAAAAAAATCAAATGTGACCAGGTGTTATTAGATAGCTGCAGTTAAACTATGCCGGTCCTGATCGACCGAGGCTGCAAGAGCAGCATCGTTCAGTTGCAGGTACTAATATGGAGTATACTTGGAACGGTTCTTTTCGTGTCGTCCTGGTGCGTCACTGGGGGTGGCTACTTCTGTTCCTTACCAGTCTTCGCTGCTTGTAGTCTGTACTGCTGCAGCTCGGGATGGTGCTCGTCTGGTTGTTGCTTGACTGGTTTGAGGAGCAGCATGATCGGCTCCTGTCTTGCGTGTCTGAAGAACAACTGCAGGAGTGTAGTGGAACGGGACAAAAGAATGTTGATGCTAGTGGCTGGCTACTGTGGAACTAAATCTTACCTGATGTGGTTTCATCCTGCAGTGGAGAAGTCAAATGGTTCTCCTTTGTCTCTCATATTATTTACAGTTTTCTACATCTTGATCTATGTCATACCCCCCCTTCTGGAAGTCATATTTAGTCACCTGAAGGCTCTATGCAAAGGACAAAGTGTTATGACAAATTGGCGTAAAATAGCTAGACTCATTCTCAAGGCTGTCTCATCGTGGAAAAGAAGTTTGCTGGCAATATTTTCAATTGTGCTTGTGACATATTTGCTTGATGGACAGATCACTTCTTCAATTCGTTTCCTTGGAGCAGGTAAACTCTGCTGGCCTCTGCTTCTCTCACAGAACTCTGCACCTCCTGCGAATAATCTACCTCCTAGCATACACCACAGCATACTGTGGCACTTGCAGTGGAAGAACTACCAGCCTCATTGGCTGATAAAGTCTCTGATTTCCTACGGTAGGGAACTTGGTGAAGTCTGCCATCTGCTACCCGTTCTTATTGGCACCTTTGTGTTCTCCCGGATTCTCTTCCCGCAGGCATACTCCCACGTCAACCGGGCTTTGTTTGCCTGTATTGGAGGCGTTGTCCTGGGAGGTGTGATTTGCGGCAGCTTTAAAATCCTTTTTCATCGCTATAGACCTAATGCCTACGGGAACCCTTACATGTGGACCGGTCCAGGTATGACGACAGTGAATCACCTGGCCTTCTCCAAGCTGGACCTGTCCTTCCCGGCCGGCCACACTACAGTCACCACGGCCGTGGCCACTTGCCTGTACATGTCTGTGACTATGAACCTTGCGGGGGTGAAGGTTTCCAGGTGGACCAGCCTCCTCTTGTTGCTGTGTCTTTATGTGCACCCCGTGCTGGTGCTACTTAGTCGAGTGTCCGACTGCTACCACTGGACCTCTGACGCATCTTTCGGGGTAAGTTTAGTCAAGCATGTATTAGAAGCGAAGTCTGTTCAGTGTACAGTTGTCTCTTAGTGCAGAGTTAATAGCTTTAATAAGGCTACTTTACAGAAACACGATTCATGCAATCCTTGATTTTTATTTTAAAGCCAATAGATATATACAGTAGTACTAATTTTTCACTAGCAGTGCCATTGACATGACTGAGGTTTCTTTTACTAGCACCATGCAGACAATTTCAAAACTAAGGTTCCCCTGTGATTTCAAGTGTCTTCATCTAAGTGGGAAATCTTCAGCTGTGAGAGTGGTATGTCTGTCAGTTACTCCAGCCAGTAAATAAAGTTTGGCCCAGACAGTTGTCTTGCATCATAACTAATGCAACCTTGGTAGTTAAGTCAATTAGAGGCCCTCTTAGTGATGCTGTGGGTAGTGGTAAATGTTTTTAGACTTGAGTCAACATTCCAACTTTGCACATAGGAAGTATGGTGGACGTTAATTGGAAGCTACGGTTAGAGTGACTGAATTATTATAGGGGAATTTTTGATGCCGCACATGATGGGGCAAACATATTTAATTGTTTTATGTTGAGTTGTTTACAAGCTCCATGACTGTGTGTGTGTGTGTGTGTGTGTGTGTGTATGGGTGGGTGGGTGGCTGGCTGACCCAGTCTGTGTCTTGTGCAGCAGGAAACTTCTAGTGGGCATATCTTATTGTGCCTTCACCCACCAGCCAGATATCCCTAGGGGACCTGGATTGTATGTATAGTACTTCAGTGTTCATAGCTGGGTGACTTGACTGTTGTGAGGGGACGTTGAGTTTCATAGGAATCTAATAATCATTAACATATTTGTTGTTGTTATACCCCCCCTCTTCTTTTTCTTGTGCAGATTTTCCTTGGCTACGTTGTGGGCATAGCAGTTAGTGTCAATGTCAACAAATCATCTACACATATAAAGTCTACAATATTGCCTACTTGATCTCTAACTGAGACAGACAGACAGACAGACACTTTACACTCTCTCTCTCCAGTCATGAAAGAGTGGCTTCAATCAAGTATTATTTCGCTTCCCAGGCTGATCATTTTATTTTTCAATATATTATTAATATTGTAAGAAATTTATATTTCTTACAATATTCAAAGTTCAAATCATGATAATACTGTTCAACAATTCATTGGTGTTAATCTGTAAGTGTTAGAGCGCACGCTTGCATTCAGTCGAGAGTCTACGTGAAAACAGATCTTTGCATCACATGTGCGATAGTATAGGAATGCAATTCATCAGCAGTACACTATATCTTGAACATTTCAACTACAGCTATGAGAAATTAGCTTTGAAAGTATTTATCATGCACATAATCACTGCTATTATCAGCTGATCTGTCCTGCGACAAAATTAAGTACTCAAAAGAACCAAGTGAGCATGCTCCCTAAATTGAGCAATAAGTGTCCATGTTCACTGCAATGTGAAACTACAATCTTACAAGAGAATCAAGTGATTCTTCTTCTGCAGTTTCCTGTTGATTTATCGTTCAAGTTCCAATGGAGGGGCACAGAGCATGGCTGCCACGGCAAGGAATGGATCCATGTAAGAGGACAGAACAAGGAATACGTCAGAGAGTACACGGTACAAAGTAACAGAGCTAGAGTAAACACCTCATCTTTGTCCCTCGTAACTAAGCACACATGCTCACTAGATGTCAGTATCTATCCCTACACGTTATGGACCCCTAGTTCCCACTCTTGGTGATGACTTGCATGACGAAATTTAAAAAAAAAAATTTTTTTTAAAGCTACAGAATGATTGCAACTGTCTGTCAGTTTGATTGCTGAATCCAGTATTGGCTTGCCAGGTATGAGAATGGCCTGTGACTAGCTCGTGGGCTGGTCTGACCCTTTGCTCTGCTTCAGCTCAGGGTTCTGCTTTAGCTTGTAGTAGAGAACCATTGGAGGATCCTATACACACACACACACACACAGCTCTAATACACATACACTACATGCTTAGTAACAAGTTGTCAAAGTTATTATTGGGCAAGCGAAGCGAGACTCTCACTAACGAATCTCAATTGAGATTTTGGTATATATATATATATATATATAATATGGCAAAGTTCAAATAGGTCAACGCGTGTCCACCCACGGAGGCTACTTAAAAACGTAAACATTAGCGCGGGTGCAAGAAATTTAGGAGAAAAGACTTCGAAATAATGCCAGAAAAAAAAAACAAACACAAAGAGCTATGGAGACAGAAGAGGACAGATGTTAACAGTTAGGTTTACAAACTTAGTGGAGTTCAATTTCTATTTTATTAGTGGCGGTGGTAAGTTACCTTGGTTAATGCACTGTCTGTCCTAGCTATACACCTTGCATAACAGATTTGTTCTTACTTGAAAACCCATTTTCCAATAGTCAAGTCACTAAGAGAATACAATACGATGCTTTATCTACTAGAGCTCTGGTACAATAGAGCATTTTCAACAAAGCGTACTTTGGAAAGGCGGCTTGATAAGCAGAATCCTTTGGTTTAACAATCCTTACCCGTCTCAGAAATTTGATTGCTTACCCCTAGAAAATCAATTGCCCAATAGTTAAGTCGCGAAGAGAATACGATGTAAGTCTTGTGCTGGTATATTCAGTGATCAAGTGTATACATGAGTGTACAAGTGGTGTAGTCTGGTGCAGCCAGACCTTTACCTGACCGCTACGCGGAGAAAGGGTCTGGGGACAATCATGCACCGTGGCTGTTCTACTACTACTTCTATTTGTGCTGTGGCACATCACTAGTTTAAATATTTGGTGGTAATCCTAGTATATAATGGTTACTAGTCTGATAATTTGATCTCATACTAGCTCATACAAAATGAGCATTAACATTCGAGGCTAGATACATACACCATGTTGACATGTGTTGGTTTGCATTTTTTTTGTTGATTCTTTCTCCACAGTACACCTACCATTGATCCTTAATACCTATACTACCGACATGCAAATGTCTCTATGCTGGGTTTGTTTATGTACCCACACACACACACACACACACACACACACACACACACACACACACACACACACACACTTAAACACATGTACACTGTACCTTTTTCAGCCACAGAGATAGCCAGATAAACTTCAATGTGCTGTCTTTATGAAGAATATTCTCATCACATAAAAGATCCAGCTGTAAGGAAAATAGCACACATACATATCCATGCTTTGAAAAGATATGTAATGTTACAGATAGAGCTTAAAAGTTTACAGAGTGGAATTGCCCAGATAGGTAATCTCTGATACTCTTAACTTAGTCCTTCACAAGCTCCTCGGTAACTCGTGAAGAACCACTTCTACTCACATCTTGTTTGTGTGGATCGACACAGAGCTTCCGAATTAGGAATCTCTTCAAGTGGAATACGGTCACCCTGGAAGAACACCTCATGAACTTCCTGGAAATATCCTGCATATTTAGAAACATTGCATCATCAAAAAAAGTAAAATGGCCACCTGTTTGTCACCTAACCAACACTATGCTATATAAACATACAAGTCTTGAAATGCTTAGGGCTACGCCCACATTCTCACTGAGCATGAGCAGCTAAGTACATTACTACTCACTTGCAGCTTGTCTTCATCGGTGATTGAACTAAAGGGAATTTAAAAAACAAAACAAAAAAAACAACAACAAAAAAAACAAGCAAAAATAAATAAATAAATAAAAAAATACTTGAAAAGTTTAATATGAGAGCCACACAGCAGCTTTCTCCCCGGTACATACCTGTGAGGCTTTATCTCCAGGGATATGAGATCACTGTCTCGACTGAAGTGAGTCAGAGAGAACTCTGTAGCTGTCTCCGATGTGTCCAATGGAGGTGGTTTGGTAACTATGGAAACAAGTAAAAAAAAAACACACATCCACCCACCAATGAGGTGACAGCAGATACTATATACACATGAGCTAGAACATCAAGTTGACGAGGGAGAACACTTTGCTGATAAATAGATGTACCCTCATAAACACAGAACCCAAAGAAACAGCCATTGTGGATTTATAAACCAACTATAGTGTTCTACTTCACCCACATCAAGGTCATGCCCACATTCTCACTGAGCATGTGCACAGTGGTGACAACAAATACTTTGTGAGTTACTGACTTACTGGGATCAGGCTCTCCTCTCTCCTTATAAAATGATTCCCGTCTCTTCTGCTCGTCTAAAATATAACATTGTCTATGAAATAGATCATACACACACACACACATATGCATGCACAAACACAGAGGTTGCCCCCCCCCCTCCCCCCCAATACTCTCATTAAACAACAAGCAATGAATTAATTATCCTACTCAAGAAAGTCTAAATGAAATGCACCAACAAGAGTTCCCCCATCACTTGGCACTCAACTAGTGATATGCTTCAGCATCACAAATGGCAAGTGAGCTGGCCAAGTTGAAACAAACAGAAATAATTCAAATGCTAACAGCTAATACTATCTGTTAGTTAAATGTTTGCTTTTAGATTATTTGTGCTATTCTTTAGCTAAGCAGAGCTGTAACACACAATACTTTCACACACACACATTGGTGGATATGTCAGCACAAGCCTTACATTATACTTTCTTCGTGACTTAGTGGATTATCAAACAACAACTCTGATGAGTAGAGAATAGGGCAAACAATGCATTATCACTGCCACTCATAGAAAATGAACTCTGGTAAATTTGTTAAGACCTAACTGCATCCCTCAAGATTCAGATCATGTCAGAGACCACCTGGTTCAAAGAGGTAAACAATTACATCTCCTTGGATGATACAGGTAAGGATCAATAAACCAAAAAGATTCTATTTAGTGGAAGGTAGACCAATCTGCGAACACTAAAATGCGAAACTCATAGTAAAAATGGCATATGCACATCTACACATAATTCAATATCCCAGGTTTTCACTGTGCTACCACTGATAGTGTCTCGCTTGTTTTACTCGCTCACCAATTAGTGTAAAGACATTCCAAACACTAGAGTGTGTGTGTGGGTGCAGCATTAGAACACTCTCACAAGGTCAGTGTGAAAGCTATGGGAAGGAAGCTGGTCTATTCATGTGGAGTGATTGTTGCTGCAAAAGAAAACAGAAACCAGTTATTGCTATTTAGAAAAATGATCAGGAGTCAATTGAGGTTGAATATATCACCACGGGGACCCCTGAAGAGGACTTCGGCAAGAAGTCGAAACGTCGGGTTAAGTTATAATTAAAAATATTGGCTGTTAATAAGAGAAAAATTTCCTATTGCTTCCTAATGCTGTGACTGAAATTGAGTTGTTGTTGTTGTTGTAGTTTTTTTTGTTTTTGTTTTTTGTTGTTGTTGTTTTTTGTTTTTGTGAAACAAACTTGCAGTGTACAGACAGTGAGCAAGGTAGCCCCTGCATAAAATTTGATCCATACATGGTAGGTGGAAATAATAAATAATAATAATAATAATAATAATAATATTGGGTTAAGTTTTAATTAACATAATATCGGCTGTTAGAACGAGAAAATTTATAATAATAAATAATCTATATAATAATACGCTTGTGTGTCAGTAACGACAACGACCAACGGTGTGTGTATTCATGAATAATTCATAAGCTCTGGACGGATTGGTAAGGCATCGTCATCTCGCTGTAGGTAAAGTGTCATCACGTTCAGTAGAAATTGCTGGTTAATTCTAAAAATCGGGTGCAATAGACAATACGGAAGACGGTGTAAGTTTCAAAAAGGGAGGCGAAGTAAAGAGAAGGTAAAAGGCGATTAATTGTAACTAAAAAGCGGATGGAATCAGCGAGGTAAGGCAGTGTAGGTTTCAAATGGAAGGGAAGAGAAGGCAAAAAGGCGAGCGATTAATTGTAACTAAAAAGCGGGTGGAATTGACGAGTAAAGGCGGGGGTTAATTGTCAAAAGAAAGGCTAAAGTACGAAATAAAAGACAAAAGTTTCTCAAAAGGACAGAAATTCAGAAGCAGGAGAGATAGACAAAGTAAAAGGGGGCTCCAAAGGGCTGAAGTTAGGAGAGGTGTGGTAGAAGAAAAGCTCAGATAGTTCAGAAACAGGTGGTAGAGAATGATAACTGAGTAAGATAACTTGTGCTACTGCATTCTTACTTTGCAAACGTCAAGTGCCACTATGTGGCGGGGTACTTGCTAGTAATAAATAATATTAATAATTAATATGAAGATGGTGTAAGTTTTAAAAAGGGAGGCGAAAGTAAAGAGAAGGTAAAAGGCAATTAATTGTAACTAAAAAGCAGGTGGAATTGACAAGTAAAGGCGGGGTTAGTTTCCAAAAGGAAGGCGAAGGTACGAAATAGAAGACAAAAGTTTCTTAAAATAGGACAGAAATTCAGAAGCAGGAGAGGTGGGGTATAAGAAACGCTCAGATAGTTCAGAAAAAAGAGAGCAGGAGAGGGAAACTTATGCAACCTTAACCTATGGTAGAAAATGGTAACTGAGCAAGATAACTTGTGCTACTGCATTCTTACTTTGCAATACGTCAAGCGCCACTATGTGGCGGGGTACTTGCTAGTTATCAATATTATTTATTACTAGCAAGTACCCCGCCACATAGTGGCACTTGACGTTTACAAAGTGAGAATGCAGTAGCACAAGTTATCTTGCTCAGTTACCATTCTCTACCATAGGTTAAGGTTGCATAAGTTTCCCTCTCCTGCTCTCTTTTTTCTGAACTATCTGAGCTTTTCTTCTACCACACCTCTCCTAACTTCAGCCCTTCTTCTTGAGTCATGGAGCCCCCTTTTACTTCGTCTATCTCTCCTGCTTCTGAATTTCTGTCCTTTTGAGAAACTTTTGTCTTTTATTTCGTACTTTAGCCTTTCTTTTGAAAACTAACCCCCACCTTTACTCGTCGATTCCACCCGCTTTTTAGTTATAATTAATCGCTCGCCTTTTTGCCTTCTCTTCCCTTCCTTTTTAAACCTACACAGCCTTACCTCGCTGATTCCATCCGCTTTTCAGTTACGATTAATTGCCTTTTACCTTCTCTTCCGTATTTCCGCCTTCCTTTTAGAAACCTACGCTGCCTTCCATCATAAATTGCACCCACTTTTTAGAAGTAACCAGCACGTTCTACTGATTGTGACGACACTTTACCTACCACAAAGGAACGATGCTTTACCGAACCATACAAAGCTCATGAATACACACACCGTCGGTTGTCGTCGGTCGTCGTTACTGACACACAAGCGTATTATTATATGATGATATAAATAATTTATCAGAAGTAAGCATTAACTTTTTTATGCTGCAGAAATTAACAAACGAGTTACCTTGAAGAAACCTGGTCGTAATAAACCTCTACTATGTGTAATAAAAGGCAACGTACCAAACATTGAAAACATGTTGAAAAACATGTGGAAAGTATAAGACATGAAAATGTCTCATTTAACTTACAACAAAACATTCACACAATAGAAACATTCTGAGTTGTTATTTACTTATGTTGTTATTGTTTTCTCAGCTTACTATGATAGAGTCCAGGCACCAGTTTGAAGACAATGTCTTGCATTGTTCTGTCTGGTCTACATCACACAAAGAAAAGCAGCTGACATGAATACAGTTACAATGAACTCAAATCAGAGGTCAACCCTTCAACCTTTTCTGACGTATATTCCTCCTTTGTTTTGTTGGTTGTTGTTGTTATTGTTTATTGCTATTGTGACACCCACTCGATCCCTGTCCTAATTCAGCTACCTTTACTTCTCATTATACTATATATTTTTGTCTCATGACACAGATCTCCAGTGCCATTGACAAAGTATTGATGTGAATGTAACTTTAAGGATTTTTGGTCTAAGATAGTAGCACGCACTATACCTTGCAAGTAATTACCCATATCTAAAAACTATGGCAATGCCAAGGAACAAGAGACTGGTCATGGAGCTTGGGGTTGTAAGCAGCCACAGATGAGAAAAGAAAAATTTAGTACAGTCCTAGCTACTTTAGATTAGATAAGAGTATGTCACCCAAACTAATGCACGTTATAACCAGAATTAGGTAATACACAGTGATAGAAAAAACTGAAAACTAAAACAACTAATTAAGAATATGTGAGCATGACAATATGATCATTGCAATGAAATATGTGTAGTGAGAATGTATGAGCATATAATGCTAAGGAAGTTCCTAAGTAGATTCAGGAACCAAACAAAATGAAGGACATACACGTACTTGTCTCATTGCATTTCAACGATCGTGCCATCCACTTTAGTGCATGGGTTATTTTATGCCAGTCAAACTGTACACATGTAGATACCTGGATTGTTGCCCGTGCTATATAGTATGCCAGTTCACACCTTACCAATGACAATCATTTTACACGTAGAGCTCTAATTATAACTGAAGATGACATCTCGGAGAAGCTTACACTTTGAGCCTTAGAACAAAACAGTGTGGGGGGTCTTTGTACAACAACAACAACAACAACAATAACTGAAGTCTAATTGAAAATTTTACTAACAGAACCGTTTAAACTTCTCCATATTACAGAGATGCGAAAGTATTAAATGCACGATATATATCTATAATAATACGCTTGTGTGTCAGTAACGATGACTACAATGGTGTTTTTATTCTTGAATAATTCCTCAACTGAGCCCAGTTGGTAAAGCATCGTCATTAATGAGTTGGTAACGTATCGTCGTTAACGAGTTGGTAATGTGTCCTCATTAATGAGTCGGTAAAAAGTGTCATAAAGTAATGGCAACCAGTAGTGCGTGTATGCGATGATGACGTGGGTTGAGAAAAATAAGTGAGAAAAAAAGTGGACTGGTGTAACTAAACCAAATGGTAGAGAATAATACCTGCCACTGCATTTCATTTCACTTGACTCTCTTACGTGCTCGCACATGCAGGTGAATAAACAGTTGCAGGAATCCTTTGAGCAAGCACTGGTAAAGGATAATTGAAAATATAGGCATAACCAACTGGCTATTCCAGGCGCTTCTGTACCAACTGTTATCAGGTAAGGGATCATAAAAACTGAATACTCGTAACTAGCTAATGCAAAACCAACCCATACCCAATTTGGCTGAATTGTGAGAACTAGCTATCTCAAGAATGTTGATAGCACACTTAACATATGACTACATAGACCATGTACACACCATGTACTGTACACAGTGTACTATATGTAACACTGAGTGCTGTATTCTTGGCTTAGGTGCGCCGAGTGAAATTTCTCGCCGCAAGAGTGCTATTTATCACAATACATCAGTCTTTCTGTGCTATCTTATGTTAATACTCACTATAGCCGAAGATAATTCATTTCTGCAGTTAAAGAAACTCTTATCTTTATTATATTCTCGTCAAAGAAATTACCCCACTCTGATTCTGCCATTTTTATACTTTAACTTCTGATGCTAAAAGCATTGCCCAGGAAATTGGATAAATATGCAGCGAGGTCGTGGATAGATCGCCATGACTACTCAGATTATTAACCCTAAGCGTGCATGCGTGAGCGGGTCATAGTAGTCTGTCTGTTTGTCTGTCACTCTGGCTTCGAGATTACCGTTGATTTAGGTACCTTACTAGAGTGACAATTAAGACCTTTTATTGTGCTTCTTAAATATTGGGTTGATTAAAGCTGTAAGCTCTGTGTATAGGTACTAGCTTTTGTGGGTATGCCTCCTGTTGTCACTTTGTAATCACGTGAACAATAATGTAATTTAGAATTTCACGTTGAAACTATATACCGGTAGGTGTCTCTTACACATGAAGAACATCCACCATTTTCATTGCTTGAGCTACCTGACCAGGAATAGCTAAATAAAATATAATTTTAAGAAATGATTTTGTAATAATTAGCTAGTGATTATACTCCAGTTTCCCACAGCTGTGTTATTTTACACTTACTGAAAAATGACTCGGCTATAAGTAAAAGCTTACTTTACATCATAGACACATTTCAAGATGGTGACAAATTGACAGTGATGGCCACAACAAGAAAAAAAAAACAAATAAATAGTGAATAATAGTGCCAATACTAACAACAACAATCTATATAATAGTACGCTTGTGTCACACGGCAACGACGATGTGTATTCATGAATAATTCATTAGCTAAGTTGGGCTAAGCAACGCCATGAATTGAACGGGTAAAGTACAACCATAAATTGAATGGGTAAAGTGTCAAGACATTCATTAGAGACGATTAAGGAAACGATGACTATTGTGTAATTAAGAGCTCATGAGGATGGCAGCGAAAGTTAATAAAGGGAAGGCAACAGTTTCACATAGCCTAAGTCCACAATCAGATAGAAGGACAGAGAGACTGAGAACCAGGAGGAGAGAGACAAAGGAAGACTTGAAAATAAAGAGCTGAAGAGAGAAAAAGCCTCAGGAAGAAAGAGAGCAGGAGAAAGAAAATGAAATTACTGAACCAAGTGGTAGAGGATATAAAAATGGGATAAAAAAGTCTCTCCTACTCCATTCCTAAATAGCAACAGTTAGTACACCAAGTGACACTGTGTGGCAGGGTACTTGCTAGTAATAATAATAATACATTAATATGTGTATGTGGCACAAATACATATGTATTGTATTTATTATACTTGCAATGCCATGGGATGTACTGTTCTGTTCCTGTGATCCTACACTATAGCTGCAATACCACATGCACACGTTCGCAATTTTACCAGACACGCTCAAGAAGTATTGGCAGCAAGTGAAGCGAGCAAGATAGCATTAGGGGTGAATAATAAAAATCTGGTATATTATGTATATGTGTATAGGTTACCACGACGTGGATGTTGGATATGGGATTTACACAACTGAAGCCAAAAGCTCGAGGATAGTGTAAGGAGTGGTGACTGACTTGTGCCATGGCTCTAGGCTATAGGAAATGCTTAAAATCTAAATTTTTGATTGGACAATTCACTTCTAGGAGGTGAGTATTAATTATATTCACTCCAAATTAAGCAATCTGATTGGACGATTTGAACGTGCCATGGTCAAATTAAGCAATCTGATTGGACGATTTGAACGTGCCATGGTACAATATATATATACATGTGTATGGATGTTAGGATCATATGTGGTCCCTTTAAAATGTGCACAGTGCTGTTGCTTGTTCGTCATTTATTGGCCAGTCTTCAGTTTCTTTTGTTCTAAAGCAATAAGTAAGCTTTAGACTTAAAAACTGTACTATTATTTTGTAGAAATACTTTTTTAAGTCACAAATAGTGGTGGCAAGTGGTTATTCCAGCATTGAAAATACTTTTTTGTAACTCGGCCAGTTTTAGTTGTTAAGAGCTTGTTGTCCAGAGTTACATATAACAAAAACAACTAAATTTTATAATACAGATGATACCATTACATGTGAAAACTGAGGTAAAGAAGTATTTTGTAGTAGTCAGTTAAAATTAATTGTTAACGGAAATAGAACAACTGAATGATGCCATGTTTAAACTTCATGGAATAAAAGCCAGAACATAACTTCAGGTAGAACTAAATGAATGCAGGCATTATTGTAAGGCCTTTTTTTTTTTTTTTTTTTTTTTTTTTAAAGATTTGGCACTGATCTCTATGTAAAGTAAAAGTCAGCTGTTATGATATTTTAATTAAGTTTTAAATTTAAAAGGTGTCTAGTTGTTTAAATTACAGCTAGACTGGTCCTGGTGGTCAATCACACCACTAATGATGGCAAGGACTTGTGGGAAGGTCAAGAGTTGCAGGTAAAAATGAGGCAGTTGTGAAGTGGTATTTTTGCTTTTTGAAGTCTAGAAAGTTCCTTCAGCCAATGTCTAATAATTACATTATTCTTTATTTAGCCAGTTCTAGAGCAAAGGTACATAGTTTACACGAGTAATACTATGGAAGTCAGGAAGAGAAGAGATAGTTGCTACAGACTACGAAGATGCCTACTTATGGGCCTACCAGGACAGCAACTAACTACTTGTAATCTCCAGAAGCCAACCAAACATATCAACTACAATCTCGTGGGTGCATTCAAAGGGTTATAAACTTCACAGACTCAACTCTACAGTGTTCATGTCCCTTTCTATTCAAAGCTTAATGCCAATCCATTCAATTAAGTAATTGAGAATTGAAATATGAGCTCTCCAGCCATTGATTTGAATAAATAGTTTAACCTAGGTTGAAAATGGAGGAAGTATCCAAATCATTCAAACTAGGATCAAATGCATCAACAAATAAAATGGAGGAAAGGAAGGATAGAGGATAGACTTCCAGTGTAAGACAGTTCTCACCGTCACACAAAGGCATAACATGACAGACTAACAAGGAACTAAAGGTGCACTCCAAATAAGAACTCTCATAACAATCCATGGCTATAGTGAAACATTTCTAGTGGGGGAAACTCCAGATGCGTAGCTGCTCTTCCACCCAACAATGTGGGTGTGTCTTGTAGCAATATGGCCAAACTAAGCCACAGGAGCCTATGACAGATGGAAGATAAAGGGAGGGGAGCTTTAACCTCATGTCCCACATCTGATGAACTAAATGAACATATAGCCAGACTGTTCAACATCGTCAAGGATGGGCTGTTAGTATCATTACAAAACATTACAGGGGTATCCCAAGGGATTTTTCCATAGTCTAATGGACACTAGCTCTAATGTTCCATATATTCTCATGGGGGAAAAAAATGAAGAGAAATAAACCTGGCGGTATTCAGAAAGTAAACTATTACGTGGTTTGAAAATAGTTTAACATTTCAATTGCAAACACTACAAAATTTCACTTACAATACCAATCATTGATGTCCATGATTTCTAACATTAACAACCGAGTGCCACTCTTACTCCAACAACAAAGTCGGCCATCTTTACCCTATCTTCCCTAGATACTGTAATGTAAATGATGCTACCCTCTTACAACCATACATAATAGCCTATGAGATGCCAGCTTAAAAAGAGGTAAAGGGAGACTCACTTTCAATTTGTGCAATAGACACACACTGAGTTGTAAACTGAACAGAATAACAAAATAAAACTGAGAGTTATCAAACAGTTTCAAACTCCCACAGATTATTGTCCATTCACTTCAGCTAATAGTTACAGATACGATAGTTTACCTTTAGGATCATCACTCTGAAGTTCAAACCACCAATTTCATTTAAACATTCCATTAAAAAATATCGCACTAGCAGTTGTGCATACTTCAGAAGTGAGGCTAAATATATAAATTAATTATTAAATAATGATGATGATGATGATAATTAATAATCACAATATTAATAGTATTAATATTAATAATAGTAATAATAATAAAATTAATAAATAAATAATTAAAAAAACACAGATAATTCTAGATTATTTTGGGGTTGGCATCTTGTACAGTGGACATACCTGTTCACAAATTTATACTGCAGATTTATAAAATGTGTTAAGTAAATCACTTGCAAAAGGACAATATATGTAAATGGTACAGTGTAAACTAGCACCTGCAACTACACCCCACTTCACTAGATCAACCAGGACAACAGCAACCAAATGATGAGAAGATTTATAACTAAAGTCCATTCCGAGCTCCCTCTCTCTCCCTCCCACCCCCTCTCTCTCCCTCCTAATATTGATTGTACACACACCTCAGGTTGACGATCGGCTGTGTCTCATGTACGATAGCATTGCAGATAGGGCACACTTTGTTGGACTGAAGATGCTTCACTATGCACACTTTGCAAACTGGATTACAAACAATACACATTACACACAAACACCACAATGTGTGTTACCACCAAAGATTAAAGTCTTGTCCCCATAAAGTAAAAATTGGTGACAGTTGACAGCTACATAAACAATAATCCTTGGATATATCACGAGCACGTGGTAATTCTGGCCAATCTCATTCACCTACATACACTCTAAACACTGCTGAGTTGAAGCAGTCTGGGAAATCCCTAGAAGATCAAGTCAACAAGTCCATTAGTTATACATGCAACACGAACCAATATTAATATAAACGAACATGGTATTGCCACATCTTCTACATTACGTCCACCTTTCTATATTTAGTGGAGGGGTTTTCAACATAAGCAAAGTATCCATAGAAAGAAAACACCATAAAATGTAGGCTTAGAGTTGCCATCAACATGATTAGATTAGCCATCTTTAGTTAGCTTACAAGTATGGAGGCATTCTGTGATAGTCGTGGCATCTATCAGGTAGCCCTGAAACAGTCTGCAGGTAATGTACTCATTAATCCCCTGCATCTTCACCACGTTCTGTAGAAAAAGAAAACACGGAAACTTGCGATTCGATTAGGACTCAATGCAATGTATGACGACTAAAAAATATCTCGCATCTTCCGTGAAAGAATTAATAAACAAATGGAATCCGGCTTAATATTGTATGACCTGCATGGTTTTGAGCTACGAATAACGACGATAACGGACCGCACCACGGATTCCTCTTTCCTGGAGGAGGGCAACGGAAAAGTTTATATTAATTAAAAAAAACGGACAGAGAAGAAAGAAAAGAGCGAGAGACGTGCGTCAAAATCTCGCAACTACTGCGCATCCATTAGAGAAAAGTGCGTAAAACACGCCTCGCCATACCGTTCTCTCTTATATAAACTCGCTTTTTTTAATTCTTATTTTTTTTACCGTGTGTGTGCGCCACGCACAGTGTATCAATTAGTTCATGAAGGAAATCACATTTTTTTAATTTATTTTACTGTGGTGGTATTACTGCACACAAATATAGTTGCAGACAAGCTAGCTAGACATAATTGGAGGGGGGGGGGGGGGGGGGGGGGAGAGGTTTGCTTTAAGTAGAATAGGGTATCTTAGAATAAGGCTTGAGAAAAAAAGGAGCAACTAACCCCTTATTTTTAATTGCCCCTCTGTGTTTCACCTCTTTACTGTTTATGCAAGTATGTATACTTTTCTTGAACGATTAATTGTGGGATACAGTTGACAAAATAAAGCACCTCAGTAATTAACTATACTATGCATTCTGCTAGTTGGTTTGCCCCCCCCCCCCCCCCCCCCCCCCCCCCCCCCCCCCCCCCCCCCCCCCCCCC
>WLWD01005939.1_pt1:45000-49560 | contig 49560 bp, 39 predicted proteins | sample 6712731 | NCBI WGS metagenome assembly WLWD01 (sample SAMN12718690, study PRJNA576275) | sponge metagenome | isolation source: marine sponge | host: Mycale hentscheli | place: New Zealand: South Island, Marlborough, Capsize Point | collected 2014-11-01 | reverse complement strand
TGTGTGTGTGTGTGTGGGTGTGTGTGCACTCCAGCTAAGAAATCAGTACCAATATAGAAGATTAATTTAGACTAACTTCATTGTAAGTGATCACCTAGCTAGTGCTCTAGAGTTATTCTCACAAGCAACTTGTAACACCAGGTTCTCTCAGTCACTCTATACATACTCTTGTGCAAGTGCTTAAAATCTATTCTCTTAACATACTAGACCACTAGTGGAAGATCTTACCTATACATTGTACAAAGTGTGCAGATGGCGGCCTAGCCAGGACCTCTCTAGTTGCAAAGACTTTCTGTAAAGTAACAATAATAAGTGACACTTTGTGAAAATAACTACTTTATTTGTTTGATGCAACCACTTTTATACTTTTATACCTTCTCTCAATGTTTAGGGCATTTTCAGTTATAATAATCTTCCTTACTTGCCAGATTGTCTTGAGGTTGGAGTACACTATGAGTAATGTAAATTGAAAGCATTATTGGCCTGCATCTGCTGGTGTCTTGTTCTGAGCTATGGTATCATTCTCTGTTGTTTGTCTGCAGAATACATGCTTCATTGCCAAGAACTAAAATTTGCTTTACATAATGTCCAACGTACACAGCAGCTTCTCCAAGGAGCCATGAGTGCTCAACTACTTCAAGAAGATGACATGCATTACACATACCTGTGCCTGGTCACAGAAGGAACATTGGCAGGTAAAGGGTTTCATTGAGGATACTTTAAGTAAATTTAAGAAATATAAGGAGGTTAATGTGTACATGTTGTATAGAAGAAAGCAAACTACATGTAGCAACCAATCAACTGTTCCTTTTGGTTTGTCATAAGTTCATGAGTTAGTGTCATAGCTGAGAAAAGGTATAGTGACATAAGTTAATGAGTTAGTGTCGTCATAGCTGAGAAGAGGTATAGTGACATAAGTTAATGAGTTAGTGTCATAGCTGAGAAGAGGTATAGTGACATAAGTTAATGAGTCAGTGTAGTAGCTGAGAAGAGGTATAGTGACATAAGTTAATGAGTTAGTGTAGTAGCTGAGAAGAGGTATAGTGACATAAGTTAATGAGTTAGTGTCATAGCTGAGAAGAGGTATGTCATAAGTGAGACTAATTAACTATACCATATCAACGGAGTAAACTTCCACCAACATGTTAAGGGGGCTGTATGTTTTTTGTTTTGTTTTCCCTGAATACCATTGCTTCATTTTAAGACATGACTAAGGAAAGGGTTATTGTGCCACGCCCATTTCTCTCACTGTGTGTATTTGCAGGTCACAAGTTCACATTGACTTGGGATACATCTAGAGGGGACTTCACGTATGATCCAAGTCAGTCGCCATGCCAACATGATCTATTACATAATAAACTATTCTTGGCTCACAAATTTTATTTCCCCCCAACAATGCTGCACAGATTTATAGCTAATGTACAATATTTAACATATAGCTCATCCACCACCAGCAGCACCATCACCATGGCAATGTCACAATGACTGTTGCAACCACTTCTCAATGTCTTGCTGTATGTGTGGCCATATGTTGTGAGATTCAGTGCCTTTATAAGAAAATAAAATACCCAGGTTTTGGAAGTACTGGAGGATGGGGGAGATGTTGCTATGGTAAAGCTGTAGACGCTCCTTCACAACATCAGGTTGGTCATCCTTGCGTTGTTCTAACGGTTCTCCAGTGATATCATCAATACCTTTCTTCAGAGGAGGGTTGTAGGAAGTATTGTATATCCTGCCACTGGGCATGTGCACCCAGCGCTCACTCAGTCTCTCTATAATGGTTGCATCTGGTACTTGCAGACTTATCATCATGTCGACCTTTTCCTTCTCTATCAGTGTCTTGGCTTGCTTCAGTGTACGAGGAAACCCGTCCAGTAGCCATCCCTTGTAGCCTGGTTTTTCTTTCAAATGGGAGAAAACTAAAGCCTCTACACGGTCATCTGGGACGAGTTGACCTGAGTTTAGGTGAGGGTCGTCATTTTTTAAGTGCTGCCGCAACAGATCTCCGCTGGAGACGTGTTGGAGATGAAAACTTCCCACTATCTTGCGCGATATAGTACCTTTGCCAGATCCTGGCCCACCTGTGATTATAGCCCGCAACATAAACGACAGAAGCACAGCCAGACAGGTTAAAACAGTGATGGGGTGCGCTTTGTTCGAGGTGGGCGTAGCTAGAGTCTTTGATCTCTCAGTATGTAGGTGCGGGGGTGTAGTAGCCGTAGGCCAACTAAAAGTACAAAAGTAATGACTTCGAGGCGAGTTGTCACGGAATTCGAAGTGGCGGAGGAGTGAGCCGGTAACCGAGTCGGGACAGAAGCTTGCTCGATAATGGCGGATTACGACACGCTGGACGATGACACTTTGCAGGACATGGTGAGCTGTTAGTGGCCAGCGTAGGAAGTCGGACTCTGAAGGCCGTGGCCTCTGGTAGTTACAGTTCAGACCAGAATAGCTTGATATAGTTTTGTTTTTATCCACAGTAGTGACGTGACCATTCATTGCATTTAGTGGAGGGGCACGGTATCAGTTCTAGTGGTCCAAGTAGTGTAGGAGAGTTAGTAGTAATGTTTATACTGCAGTCTTTGACTAGTAATTTATCAGCTAATAATGATGCAGCCATTGAAGAAGTGCTTTTGGGTATGACTGGTGAATTTCGTGTTTGACTGTATGTATCTTCTACTCAAGCTAATGGAGCAGTGCTAAGGCATGCACAAATTACTGCTGCAGTCACACTAATTACCAATAACTGACTTGTTGAAGAAAATGTTGTTATGGTTTGCTGTACTGTATGTTTTCATTTCAGCTGTCCAGTGCATCTTCTTATGATGAACGCTCGGCTATCAGGCAAATTATTCGTAAAAGGAAAAAAGAGCGTGGCCAGAATGCTAGCAAAGGAGACAGCAAAGGAAGGTCATCCTATAATAGGTTTGCTGGCAGTACAGCCACTAAGTCATCTGCACATGGCAATAGATTTGTAAGTTGCCTTCAACTTGGACATGTTTCTGATGTATTAGACTGAGAGAAATAATTGATGGTGTGCTATCCAATTGGAATACTTTAGGCTGCATTAAACTTATGCCAAGAATGTGTGTGTGTGTGTGTGTGTGTGTCGTGAGTAGGAGTTGTTTGTGCTGTGGTTGAATTCCTACTAATTTTGTACATGACTGCATGTCTGAGTCTCTGCTTATGGACCATACGTGTTTGTTTTATGTTCTCTTTACAACTTGTAGAGGGGGACTGAGGAGTGAGTGAGGGAGAGAAGAGAGTTTATGAATGTGTTTGTGTGTAGGAGTTGCCAACTAGTGCTCGCTCTGAGAGTAGTGGACCACCTGCACTGAAGCCAGTCACCAAGGAAGAGAAGGCAGCACCACACTCCAGGAAGTATCGTTCTCCTAGTCCTCCAGCTGTGCAGCCTGAACCTGAGCCTGAACCTGAACCTTTCCATGAGGATGCTGATCCAGTGGAGGTGGAGGATCCAGCAGAGCAGGATGATGAAGAACCAGCTTCACCAGAGGAGAGAAATGAGTCTCCTGATAACGCCGAGACAGATGGACTACCTGTGACAGAGGAGCCTGCGGAGGACGAGCCGACCGTGGATAAAGATGAGGGTACGAACGAGGAGGCTGTGGGTGTGGCTCATGAGGATGTTAGAGAGAGTAGACAAGTACTAGAAGAACAACCAGATGGTGAGTTATGAAACTTTAGTTAATTGCTTGTAAATAGATTAATTCATAGTCATATAGTGTGAAAAGGTGCCCTCTTATACAGGCTGTGCAATATTGTGTAGTTATCATTGCACCTCACTTGCTGAGTCAGCAATCATAAAGAGAAGCTAGCCCTGGCAGTTAGCGCTGCCAGGTTACATTATAGAATTAAGTCTTTTTCTACACTATAGAATAGAACTAGCCTCTGGCCAAATCTAAGAACAAAGAGAACAAGTTTAATTATAACAATTTTCTCTAGCCTTGAAGTTGGCACACAATAGTGACTGCCAGCACATCCAGAAAGCTCCAACTGATGTGTGTGTGTTTCAGCTGAATGTGTAAAGCTGTGGCTCTGTCTACAACTTTTCCCTTTTCCCATTTGATCGGATGATATTGCTACAAAGCATGTTGAGCAATTGCTGAAACCTTCTCATCACCTCTCTTGTAGGCATCCTGACATTTCTTCACTCTTTGTTAAAGCCTTCTAGTACTTTCTCCTTTACAACCATTCCTACAGCTGTATGGTGTGCTAAAGGGAACACACATGTGTGATAAAGCAACTTAATTTCCAGCATTAATCAGGAAACCCTTTACCAGATAATGGAGTGACTAAATACAATCAGGTGGTAATGCCAGGCTAGATAGCACTCCTGTATGCAGATGGTTTTAATTGACTTGTCATAATTGGTAGGTGTTCATAAATGCCCCCGTTATCATCACTGGTATGTGCCAACTATTGGCTTGATCTTTAGTGGCTTCTGCTGTACATAGACATACATACCTTGGCTTGCAGTCATATATGTGTGTGTTTGTGTGTGCTGTGGAGAGATGATTGTATTAGTTAGCGTTCTTTGTG
>WLWD01005939.1_pt1:0-42500 | contig 49560 bp, 39 predicted proteins | sample 6712731 | NCBI WGS metagenome assembly WLWD01 (sample SAMN12718690, study PRJNA576275) | sponge metagenome | isolation source: marine sponge | host: Mycale hentscheli | place: New Zealand: South Island, Marlborough, Capsize Point | collected 2014-11-01 | reverse complement strand
TCTGTACCAGCTTCTGACTATTTACATAGCATCTCAAACCAGTTCTATACCAGCTTCTGACTATTTACATAGCATCTCAAACCAGTTCTGTACCAGCTTCTGACTATTTACATAGCATCTCAAACCAGTTCTGTACCAGCTTCTGACTCAAGCCATTTACATAGCATCTCAAACCAGTTCTGTACCAGCTTCTGACTCAAGCCATTTACATAGCATCTCAAACCAGTTCTGTACCAGCTTCTGACTATTTACATAGCATCTCAAACCAGTTCTGTACCAGCTTCTGACTATTTACATAGCATCTCAAACCAGTTCTATACCAGCTTCTGACTATTTACATAGCATCTCAAACCAGTTCTGTACCAGCTTCTGACTCAAGCCATTTACATAGCATCTCAAACCAGTTCTGTACCAGCTTCTGACTCAAGCCATTTACATAGCATCTCAAACAAGTTTTGCATTACCAGGTTGCTTGGCCTACCTCGAGTCTTCACTGCTGAAGTACCTTTTCCTTTGCACAGCATAAATCTGGACAAGCAGTTACTATGATAGAATGGCCTCCATTGCTACTAAGTCAATGCAGCTTCCAAGATGACCTTGATCTTCCGGTCCCCAAGTGTCAGCTCTCTTGTTACACTGATTGAGAATTTCTTGTGTACAGGCAAGATTCTTACAGGACAAACTTGTGATATTTCAGGATGACGATGGTCAATTTCTGCCAATTTCCCACAAAGCATGCAATGTTCTTTCCAATTATAAGGTAATGAATCACCCCATAGTCTTTTAGCTGTGGGCTCACTGGGACTAGGAGCTTTAGAAATAACACACTTTGCATTAGTGAAGTCTCGGCGACATTTTCTATGTCCCAAAACTTTCCTTTTCAGTACTATACTCATACACTCCTTCAAATAGTTGTGTAAATTCAGCTTTCCACGCTTCTCACTGTACACAATAAGAGATAACAGCCCCTTTTCTGATACCTTTTCTGATACCTTGATGGACTTTTCCATTTCAAAACCATTTTGACATATGACACAGTTCTCTTCATCAACACAAAAAGTTTTGCTTTGTTTTTTGAGGAATGACATGGCCATGACAGATCTATTATAATGAAATCAACTATATATTATTGTTGAAGAAATCTCATAAAAGCACTCACCAATCTGAGGCACTAATGACTGCCACCAGAATATAGTCTTACAATATGACCAAAAAAACAGACTTTACAAAGAATCACAACTGTTACTAACCTACAATCTGAATGTGTCTTATAATTAAATTACTTGTTCTGAATATGGGTTTGGTTCCCACATACTGGAGCGTACTTTATCGATCCTTACCAGTATCATCTTTTGAAATTTGATTGCGTACTTCTTGAAAATCCTTAGTCCAATAGTCAAGTCACGAAGAGAATACAACACAGGGCAGGTCTTGTGCTGGTATATTTAGCTGCTGTGACTGAACATCTTTATCTACAGTGTCAGAAAAACTTACGCATTGGACCACACCACTAATGAGAGCAGTTAGTAGAATAGGCCCTTAGAAAAGGACAGAAACTAAATCTGTGCTTGGTAACTGTTACTGGTTACCTCTTTCACCTCTAAACCGACTTTTCTGGCTTCATGGCAGTCAATATTTTCGCATTTAAATGTTTGCCATATAATTCCTATGGGGCTCGAATATATAACTCATCAAGCATATCTCATTTTTTTTTTGTCCCACTTCACAATAACTTCTTCTGCTCTTAAAAAAAATATTCCCCAAAGAGGATTGTAGAGGATTTAGGATATGTTGTTCAAGAAAAACTTCTGATTATGATGGCATCAAAGTATTTTTTATACCATTTTTTCAAGTTTTTGGAGATTTTTGGAGATTTTGGGAGCTTCACCAGCTACACTATACCCAGACAACAGCTAGCTGTCTGTAATAGCTATGTTGCTAGACAAACAAATAAATTACACCATTCAGAACAGCTGGACTACTCCCTGTGGTGTGCATTGTCAGCAATTGCTACAAACAACAGGAAGTCATTATCTAATACTTATAAATTACTGAACTACAAGTTGAGAGCTGTTAAAATGCTAAATGTGTCCAGGACTACCAGTTCCTACTAGAGTTGTGCCTCACAGTAAATAACTGTTCATTTGTTTCACTGTATTTGTAAACTCATTCTCCACCTCTTTCTCCGATTCCAGACTTCCAACATCAACAAACTTCATCTGATCACTGTTGTTAGTTTTATTGCTCTTAGCTTATGTCTCGCTTTCTATTCTCACTCCTCTTTCACTTCCTCACTTCTCTCTCATCACTTCTAATTTATTTTAATTATATCCTAATAATTGCTGTTCTGATTGGCTCATACGGCAAACTCACTCTTTAAATCTGCTACTTGTTATGAGTTTCAAACAAAGTGTGTATTTGTTTAGTTGTTGTTTGGTTTGTTTGTTCGTTTGTTTTTTAATATCCTTTTAACTTGTTAATTTTTGGATATGGCACTTTCCTACCAAATCTGAACTCAGTGGACAATTTTTTGACGGCTTCAATGCAAGTTCTCTAATCACATGCAAACCCTAAATACATAATTGGATGAACTATGCATGCATACCACCGGTACTTGTGGTGAGTGGGGTGGAGGGGAGGGGGAAGGCAGGTATAGTTCAGTTCATACAGTACATATAATAGTAATAATAACTAGTGATGTGCTTCAGCACAAATGGCGAGTGAGCCATTGAGCACAAGTAATTCACACAAGGTAGAATCTCATAAAGGTTGTTACGAAATCTGTATAAAAAAAATAATGATACGGCTACATTTACATATTTAGTTTGTCTGAAGTTAATGTAAATAATGATACGGCCACATTTACATATTTAGTTTGTCCGAAGTTAATGTAAATAATGATACGGCCACATTTACATATTTAGTCTGTCTGAAGTTAGGTATTAGATTCTGTTCACCTACAGCTTTAGAAGGCATCTTCCAGTCTATTTAGTCCTAAATATTGCTGTGTAGCCATTGACCATAGTAGTAATAGCTTCATCTAAATGACCTGTGTTGCTATGTAGCCATTGACCATAGTAGTAATAGCTTTATCTAAATGACCTGTGTTGCTGTGTAGCCATTGACCATAGTAGTAATAGCTTCATCTAAATGACCTGTGTTGCTGTGTAGCCATTGACCATAGTAGTAATAGCTTCATCTAAATGACCTGTGTTGCTGTGTAGCCATTGACCATAGTAGTAATAGCTTCATCTAAATGACCTGTGTAGCCATTGACCATAGTAGTAATAGCTTCATCTTGTGTTCCTGGCAAAAAGCACTCCAGCTACTTAACAACGGCCGAGTTTTTTAATGACATCTGATAAGGGGTTTTAGTAACCACTCTCCACAACTTTTGACTTGGAAAAACAACAACACGCATTTAGTGATGTACTTGAGCACAAATGGCGAGCGAGCCTAAAACTACAAATGATTGATTTTAACTTATAACATTCAGGCTACTAAAAAGAGGTCAAGTTTTCAAATTACGTGTATACGGTAAAGGGAATACCTACATAAGACTTACCTTCGTGGTTAGTCTAATGGCCAATGAATTTTTAAGTAAATACTGTTGCGTAGGTCTTATAACTATGATGAATAGCACATTAACTTACCACCGCCACTAACTCGAATAGAAATGTAACTTTGGTAAGTTTTGAGTTTTAACTGCACCCGCAAAAGAATTCAAAGTGGTAAACAATTCCAATATGGGTAATGATTGATAAACCAGAGGATTCTGTTTAGTGAAGTTTGGGACGGGGTCGAATACCAAGCTAACACAAAAATAGGTGAGGGTCAAAGACATACATATGTCCACACACACACATATATATATAAACAAATATCCCCGATTCTCAATTTGACACCACTTTATAGCGTCTCACTTGCCAATTAGTATTGTGCTTCAGCACAAATAGCGAGCGAGCTAGCCTACCTTAAGGGGAGGGCTAACTATGAACTACAACCCTTGGCATAACTTCAATAGTTGTTGAAATTGAATGTGCTAACTTGACTTACACATTCAATGACGACAAAGAAAAATAATAATGGTGGGTCTGCTATGCTTTTGTAAATAAATAAAAGTTCAGACGTGTAGGTCTGCTCCAATAATAGCTTGGACATGTAACTCACTGTTTGGCAGATCCATTTCTTTATTTTATTAAGACACTTTAACAATTTACGTAATTAGTGGTGCAGGCGAAAAAAGAGGTTGCGCATACCATATAAATCCAAAAAATGAAAAAATAAATAATCACCACGGAATCTCGATTGTGTAACCCCTGTAAGTTTCTCACTCGCCAACTAATATTCCTGATTCTTAATTTGACACCCCTGTATAGTGTCTTGCTCACTTGCCAATAATGATGATAATAATAATGACTGATGATAATGATGTGCTATAGTTAAAATGTGTATTATCTTCTATGAGCCATTGAATTGCTTTGTCTATTCTTCTAGTAACCTCATAAACAAATCCGTCCCTGGGACTGTAGATCTTCGTGCTCTATCTAAAGTTCGTGGTAGTAGTACCCAGCGCAGAGAAGCTATTGAAGACAACATGACTCTAGTGGTAGAATCCGGGCGTGCTATCGGTTGCCCCATCAGTGACGATACTGCACAGAAAATAATTGACAAGGACCCAACCACCATCACCAACTTCTTGGTAGACCTAGTCAGAGTAAGTTGGAGAATGCAGAGTCTCTGAGTACATGTCTGAGTGTGTGTGTGTGTGTCTGAGAGTGTGCGTGTCTGAGCGGGTGTGTCTCATGGGGGAAAAGTTTACGAGATCGTTTCTACCTTGTTTAACAGGCAAGAGTAGTTCATTTGCCTGGGATGGAAGATGAACCAAGCTCTACTTTTTCCAACTGGGCATTTTTGTTTGAGAAGTTGAATATATCTGTGAGTTCTGGAAGTTCACAAGAAGTAAAGTCCAATAAAGAAGAGCGTTCAACTGACCGTTCATGGAGAGAGACTTCAGATACCTCTACCCTTACATATGAACAGAGGGCAGCTAAACGCAAAGCAGAAAGAGAACAAAGACTGAGAGAGAAGGACGCAGAGACAAGGTGAACAGAAAATATTCTGTGTTCTAAATAGGTTGCAGTATATGTTCTAGTTGCATAGAATGTTGTGTGTAATATTTGCTGTGTATAATGTTAGTTGTGTGTAGTGTTAGTTGTGTGTAGTGTTTGTTGTGTGTAGTGTTTGTTGTGTGTAGTGTTAGTTGTGTGTAGTGTTAGTTGTGTGTAGTGTTTGCCATGTGTAGTGTTTGTTGTGTGTAGTGTTTGCTGTGTATAGTGTTTGCTGTGTATAGTGTTTGCCATGTATAGTGTTTGCCATGTGTAATGTTTGCTGTGTATAGTGTTTGCCATGTGTAGTGTTTGCCGTGTGTAGTGTTTGCCATGTGTAGTGTTTGCCATGTGTAGTGTTTGCCGTGTGTAGTGTTTGCCATGTATAGTGTTTGCCATGTGTAATGTTTGCTGTGTATAGTGTTTGCCATGTGTAATGTTTGCTGTGTATAGTGTTAGTTGTGTGTAGTGTTAGTTGTGTGTAGTGTTAGTTGTGTGTAGTGTTAGTTGTGTGTAGTGTTAGTTGTGTGTAGTGTTTGTTGTGTGTAGTGTTTGTTGTGTGTAGTGTTAGTTGTGTGTAGTGTTAGTTGTGTGTAGTGTTAGTTGTGTGTAGTGTTTGCCATGTGTAGTGTTTGTTGTGTGTAGTGTTTGTTGTGTGTAGTGTTTGTTGTGTGTAGTGTTAGTTGTGTGTAGTGTTAGTTGTGTGTAGTGTTTACCGTGTGTAGTGTTTGCCATGTGTAGTGTTTGCCATGTGTAGTGTTTGTTGTGTGTAGTGTTTGCCGTGTGTAGTTTTTGCCATGTGTAGTGTTTGTTGTGTGTAGTGTTTGTTGTGTAGAGTGTTTGCCGTGTGTAGTGTTTGCCGTGTGTAGTGTTTGCCGTGTGTAGTGTTTGTCGTGTATAGTGTTTGTCATGTATAGTGTTTGTTGTGTGTAGTGTTTGTTGTGTGTAGTGTTTGTCGTGTATAGTGTTTGTTGTGTGTAGTGTTTGTCATGTATAGTGTTTGTTGTGTATAGTGTTTGTTGTGTGTAGTGTTTGTCGTGTATAGTGTTTGTTGTGTATAGTGTTAGTTGTGTGTAGTGCTTGTTGTGTGTAGTGCTTGTTATGTGTAGTGCTTGTTGTGTGTAATGTTAGTTGTGTGTAGTGCTTGTTGTGTGTAATGTTAGTTGTGTGTAGTGTTTGTTGTGTGTAGTGTTTGTTGTGTGTAGTGTTTGTCATGTATAGTGTTTGTTGTGTGTAGTGCTTGTTGTGTGTAGTGTTTGTTGTGTGTAGTGTTTGTTGTGTGTAGTGTTTGTTGTGTGTAGTGTTTGTTGTGTGTAGTGTTTGTTGTGTGTAATGTTTGTTGTGTGTAGTGCTTGTTGTGTGTAGTGTGTTGTGTGTAGTGTTTGTTGTGTGTAGTGTTTGTTGTGTGTAGTGTTTGTTGTGTGTAGTGTTTGTTGTGTGTAGTGTTTGTTGTGTGTAGTGTTTGTTGTGTGTAGTGCTTGTTGTGTGTAGTATTTGTTGTGTGTAGTGTTTGTTGTGTGCAGTGTTTGTTGTGTGTAGTGCTTGTTGTGTGTAGTGCTTGTTGTGTGTAGTGTTTGTTGTGTGTAGTGCTTGTTGTGTGTAGTGTTTGTTGTGTGTAGTGCTTGTTGTGTGTAGTGTTTGTTGTGTGTAGTGCTTGTTGTGTGTAGTGTTTGTGTGTAGTGCTTGTTGTGTGTAATGTTAGTTGTGAGTAATGTTTGTTGTTGCAGCTCTTCGGGCCTGACATATGAAGAAAGGGCACAGCAAAGGAAGGCAGAGAGAGAGCGTCGACGTAGAGAGAGAGAAGCTCTGGCTAAATGATCTGCTGACACTAACCAACCTACCAATTAAGATGACCATTTGGTAACAGTAGCCTACCCACCTAGTGCCTTTATCAGCAGAGTCAGTATTTAGCTTACCATTCTTTCCATAACTAGTTTTCTAGGACATTCTCCAATCATGTTTACCAATAGCACTTTTTATATCAATTTTTTTAATTAATGCAAATCATCTACATGAAAACATTTTAATGAATGAATATTGAGTTGGTGTAGAATGTCACTATGGCAATGTCATAGTTTTTTAATGATTACAACAGCAGAAGTAAATGCAGCGAGACTGTAACCATGCCAACCAGAAGATAAAAAGGGTGCAATAAAATCTGTCAAAATGCAGCAGTTGATATGTACCAAAGAAAGTAACCACGGTGACCATTGAAGCAGAAGTAGCACTAGCACTGGTAGAATATCGTCACAGCTCACTGCACCCACAGGACCTGCACCAAACAGTGGTATCATTGGATGAGCTGCAGGCACACTGGCGTGGTTTACACCCACACACTTGTATTAACACAGTCATGCAGTCAGTATTGGTATACTCAACTGTTATGTCTATCTAAATAGGAATTGAAATTATGCATTAACATTTTTAGCATTATGAGTGCGTAAAGGCAGAGAATTATGCCAACATTACAGGTAAGATTATGTGCTGTTAGGCAGGTGAAGGCAGTTTGCATACACAACATCAACTAGGGCTAGGTGGTAATAACAGATATCAGAAAACATTTCACTGGTGCAACACTAGCCTGATGCCTCATAAAATTTTCAGTTTGACACTGATGCATGTTGACACTGATGCATGCTGACACTGATGCATGTGAAGACTGATGCATGTTGACACTGATGCATGCTGACACTGATGCATGCTGACACTGATGCATGCTGACACTGATGCATGTTGACACTGATGCATGTTGACACTGATGCATGCTGGCACTGATGCATGCTGACACTGATGCATGTTGACACTGATGCATGCTGACACTGATGCATGCTGACACTGATGCATGCTGGCACTGACGCATGCTGACACTGATGCATGCTGACACTGATGCATGTTGACACTGATGCATGCTGACACTGATGCATGCTGACACTGATGCATGTGAAGACTGATGCATGCTGACACTGATGGCATGTGGACACTGATGACATGCTGGAAATGATGCATGCTTGACACTGATGCATGTTGGCACTGGCAGGTGACCTGATGTGCATGCTGACATGATGCATGGCTGACACTGATGCATGCTGACACTGATGATGCATGCTACACTGGAGGAATGCTGAACCTGATGCAGGCTGACCCTGATGCATGCTGACACTGATGCATGTTGACACTGATGCATGCTGGCACTGATGCATGCTGACACTGATGCATGCTGACACTGATGCATGTTGACACTGATGCATGTTGTCACTGATGCATGCTGACACTGATGCATGCTGACACTGATGCATGTTGACACTGATGCATGCTGGCACTGATGCATGCTGACACTGATGCATGCTGACACTGATGCATGCTGGCACTGATGCATGCTGACACTGATGCATGCTGACACTGATGCATGCTGACACTGATGCATGCTGACACTGATGCATGCTGACACTGATGCATGCTGACACTGATGCATGCTGACACTGATGCATGCTGACACTGATGCATGCTGACACTGATGCATGCTGACACTGATGCATGCTGGCACTGATGCATGCTGACACTGATGCATGCTGACACTGATGCATGCTGGCACTGATGCATGCTGACACTGATGCATGCTGACACTGATGCATGCTGACACTGATGCATGCTGACACTGATGCATGTTGACACTGATGCATGCTGGCACTGATGCATGCTGACACTGATGCATGCTGACACTGATGCATGTTGACACTGATGCATGTTGATACTGATGCATGCTGGCACTGATGCATGCTGACACTGATGCATGTTGACACTGATTGATGCTGACAATGAGCAGTGAAGAATGATGATGCTGACCCTGCTGCATGCTGACACTGATGCAGTTGACATGACATGAGCATGTTGACATGATGCATGTGAAGACTGATGCATGTGACACTGATGCATGCTGGGACCACTTGATGCATGTTGACACTGATGCATGTGCAGATTGATGCATGTGACATGATGCATGTGACATGATGGTGCATTGAGACACTGATGCATGTGAAGACGATGCATGAGGACATGATGCATGTGACACTGATGCCTGCTGACAGATGATGCTGACACTGATGCATGCTGAACACTATGCATCGCTGCCCACTGATGCATGAGGACACTGATGCATGGACATGAATGCATGCTGACACTGATGCATGCTGACACTGATGCATGCTGACACTGATGCATGCTGACACTGATGCATGCTGACACTGATGCATGCTGACACTGATGCATGCTGACACTGATGCATGCTGACACTGATGCATGCTGACACTGATGCATGCTGGCACTGATGCATGCTGACACTGATGCATGCTGACACTGATGCATGCTGACACTGATGCATGCTGACACTGATGCATGCTGACACTGAAGGCATTGAATATAAGTGTTTACATACATGGTTCACACAAACACATATAGACAAGTACGAGTAAAGTAATTTAGCAGAAAAACATTGATGCAAACAGGTAAAGTTACTCTTGAAATTTTGGACATTGACGATTGAACATTAATAATAAGCTGTGATATTGCAGTATTGAAATAAGTCATGAGTTATAGTTAATATGGAAATAAATGAATACAAGCAGACACTGGAACAAGTTAACATTTTACAAGGACATAGCAATGACACTGGTGCACGAACAACGAGATGCTGTCACACAAAAGACATTTGGACATGTGTCCACAAGTAATAAACATAGGTAAACAATAACACTTAGTCATATCTGTATTAATAACTCACTGAAATTAGCCTCAGGTCCTGTTTGAGAGGAAGTTTGCAGTTTGAGAGTAGCCAGAGCTGTGCTTGCCTTTCTAAAAGCAGATGTCAATAACTGCAACTTCTCTAAAGGTGACAGTGCGAGCACCAGAGACTGCAGGTCTCTGACCACACCCCCAAACAGATCCATACAGGGCAAATCTTTGGAGGGGACATGCTGAGAATGTGCTAGCAGAGTACTCAGAGACCACACCCCTTCCTGAATTTCCTCGTATAGTTCTTGTGTACATTGATATGTCCGGCATGGAAAGAGATCTAGCCACGAAACACTGGCCACACCCAAATCTAATTGCTGTGGGTTTACCATAGATACGCTGATAGCATTAATCATAAGCTGTTGGCAGTACTTGGCTTGATCAATCTAATGACATCAATATACAAATACAATTTACCAAATATTTATACCAATCTATATAATAATACACTTGTGTGTCAGTAACGACGACGACGACGACGACGACCGACGGTGTGTGTATTCATGAATAATTCATGAGCTTTGTATGGTTCGGTAAAGCACGTTCATTTATGGTTCGGTAAAGCATCGCCACAATCAGTAGAACGTGCTGGTTACTTCTAAAAAGCGGGTGCAATTGACGATGGAAGGCGGCGTAGGTTTCAAAAAGGAAGGTGAAACTATGGAAGAGAAGGTAAAAGGTGATTAATTGTAACTGAAAAGCGGATGCAATCTGGAGGTAAGGCGGTGTAGGTTTAAAATGGAAGGGAAGAGAAGGCAAAAAGGCGAGCGATTAATTATAACTAAAAGGCGGGTGGAATCGACGAGTAAAGGCGGGGGTTAGTTTTCAAAAGAAAGGCTAAAGTACGAAATAAAAGACAAAAGTTTCTCAATACAGTTCAGAAGCAGGAGAGATAGACAAAGTAAAAGGGGGCTCCATGACTCGAGAAAAAGAGCTTAAGTTAGGAGATGTGGGTAGAAGAAAAGCTCAGATAGTTCAGAAAAAAGAGAGTAGGAGAGGGAAACTTATGTAACCTTAACTAATGGTAGAGAATGATAACTGAGTAAGATAACTTGTGCTACTGCATTCTTACTTTGCAATACGTCAAGTGCCACTATGTGGCGGGGTACTTGCTAGTATAATATAATAGTGGATCATTTAAATATACATCAATGTGATAGTAAATCTTAAAACTATATATATAAACATGATAGTGGATTAAAAACAACCACAACTATATGCCAATATGATGGATCTTTAACTATATCTAGGAGGCCTACCCGGACCGTACATATGCATGTGTCTTCCAATTATGCATGAACTCTGAACTTTGGCTTGTTTGCGAAACCATTGATTGTTTGGCCACTGAAACCTATTGTTCTATGCATATATTTTTCTTTGTTCTTGTATTCATTCCTACTTCGTTGAAGTAAGATCAGAAACCTGGCTGCTCCAAGCTCAGTATATATATAAGTTAGACAGAGGCACCGAGGAAACTACCGGATTTAGGAATCCCGAAGGCCTTGAGCTGTAGCATCCCGAGTGAAGCGAGGGTGCTACTAGGGGCCTGAGGCGTTTCCTAAATCCGGTAGTTTCCTTGGTGCCTCTGTCCAACTGATTTAGTCACTAAAAAAAAAGAAGCTAGCTAGGTGATACAGCCGTTCCACCACTTCTCAGGCTAACTTGATTAATGGAAGACAATTATGGACTCATTCCTGGACTTTTTATTACCAGAAATTATGGACCTTTTAAACGAGCTTAGTTACTGGTCAAGTAGACCCAGCTATTCAGCACCCCACACATTGCTCCTTCACTAGCTGTGAGGTGCCCACACCCCACACATTGCTCCTTCACCAGCTGTGAGGTGCCCACACCCCACACATTGCTCCTTCACCAGCTGTGAGGTGCCCACACCCCACACATTGCTCCTTCACCAGCTGTGAGGTGCCCACACCCCACACATTGCTCCTTCACCAGCTGTGAGGTGCCCACACCCCACACATTGCTCCTTCACTAGCTGTGAGGTGCCCACACCCCACACATTGCTCCTTCACCAGCTGTGAGGTGCCCACACCCCACACATTGCTCCTTCACCAGCTGTGAGGTGCCCACACCCCACACATTGCTCCTTCACCAGCTGCGAGGTGCCCACACCCCACACATTGCTCCTTCACTAGCTGTGAGGTGCCCACACCCCACACATTGCTCCTTCACTAGCTGTGAGGTGCCCACACCCCACACATTGCTCCTTCACCAGCTGTGAGGTGCCCACACCCCACACATTGCTCCTTCACTAGCTGTGAGGTGCCCACACCCCACACATTGCTCCTTCACTAGCTGTGAGGTGCCCACACCCCACACATTGCTCCTTCACTAGCTGTGAGGTGCCCACACCCCACACATTGCTCCTTCACCAGCTGTGAGGTGCCCACACCCCACACATTGCTCCTTCACTAGCTGTGAGGTGCCCTTAGACTAGTAGTTGGAAGACTAGGAACTCCAACATTTTCTTTTTTGAGGGCAACTGCGGGCACTATCTATAGCTATCTGGCAACTTGAGAGCTGTAGACGTGGTTTTCCAGTTTACGGCTGCCTGTGGACTTCTTTTGTTAGCTTCAGACAAGAACTGAAATAAACTTATCCCAGTTCCATGAAAGGAGTCTTTGGCTGTAGTGCTTGAGGGGTTATGGTCTATATTATCCAAGGCCCCAACGGTAAATAGATCATGACACAGCTGACTAGGACACACCACTCCAGTCTCATTGCTGTGTTCACAAAGAAAAGAAGCTATTTGCTTTTCAAGCTGTATGACCCGATCATAGCAAACAGATAGACCCAACTGACTAAGCTGTATGACCCGATCATAGCAAACAGATAGACCCAACTGACTAAGCTGTATGACCCGATCATAGCAAACAGATAGACCCAACTGACTAAGCTGTATGACCAGATCATAGCAAACAGATAGACCCAACTGACTAAGCTGTATGACCCGATCATAGCAAACAGATAGACCCAACTGACTAAGCTGTATGACCCGATCTGACTAAGCCGTATGACCCGATCATAGCAAACAGATAGACCCAACTGACTAAGCTGTATGACCCGATCATAGCAAACAGATAGACCCAACTGACTAAGCTCTGAAATCAGCTTTTTGGATCGAGAAAGTGTATGAACTTTGAGCCCAATATACAATGGTAATGGGGGCTCAAATTTTCTAGAGTGATGATGAGATGTGGGCTTTGATGGCCTCACTGTACAGTTAAACAAAATAGCCTGAGAAACTGTTAGACAACTCTGTGATTCAGTGGAATTTTGGTCTTTAATGCTGGATCCATTTAGAAGCATGGAAACTAAAGATTTGAGATTTGTTGGCACATACTCCTGCTGACTATTACCATCAAAACTACCATTAAATTGAAAGCCACTTGAATTGAATATATCCTTTCGTACAATTTTAGCAGCTTTAGAAAGAATCAGTTCTTCGTCCTTGTAGTTGGTATCATATCCTTGCTTTAGAAGTTGCTGCATTCCTTTCTCAAACACCAGCAAAATGTTTCTTCCATCACTTTGAGTTTGGGCTTCAGAGAAATGCAAAAGAAGCTGTTCCTTGAAACGAACCTTATTGATTTCTTTGGAGATGCCAAAATCTTTCAGACGACTTCCATAGAGAAGCCGCAATTCAGAAAGCTTAAAAAAGAAATTTCCTTCCTCTACTGAACTCTCAATGTATGATACAAGCTCAGCAAAGGCTCTTGCTTCCATCTTTTGGTTTTCAAGAGATTCCTCAGAAGCATTGTGAATTTCCCTAAGGTGTGACCTATGACAATTACGAAGTGCAGCTAAGGTGGTACTTGGCTTCTAAAGCTATAAGATCTCCACCTTCAATCTTGGCAAGTAAAAGAAGCATCTTGAAGGTCTTTGGCCATACTTCGTACACTAGCATCTGATTGAAGAGTACTAAACTGGTGAAGCCTACCACTAGCATTTGCACAAAATATGCACACATTTTTATCCAGTGATTGACGGCATGGACAATTACGTTTCGCTCGGCTCTCATTATCAGACTTGGATTTTAAGTCATCTTGTTTTCGCTTCCGTTTTGCTCTTTCTAGCCTATCCATGCCAAATTGTTATAGCAAGACTTATGCCACTTTGCTTCATTAGATACCATATCATCTGCAGTTATATGCTCCGTTAAATGACTCAAAAGTTGTAAGTCCAAATTTCTGAATGCACATACCCGAGAAAGGAAGGATTGATATGGGCCAGATTTATCTCCACTACCTGGTCCATGCAAGGGGCATTTTAAGGCTTCAGTGGAATCTAGTTGGCATACCACACATAATGTCCAATCCATCTTGTGAGGACTTGAGCCAGATCAGTGGCTGATTGGTAACCAACAATCTACAAAATGTAGCCATGAATGAAGCTGTAAGTGTAGGAGATCCAACTTACCCTCTCCTGCTTCAATCTAAAGCAGACAACAGTCCAGTTTCACCAAGTCAATCCCAATAAAAGAGCAACAGCATGGTCCCTAAACATAGCTTGCTATTTCTATATATAGAGGGTGTAAACCACACCCTTTTAGCTGGGTCCTAGCAAAAATTGACACTTTGGGGTGTCAAAATCATTATATAAAAATTTAGTGCTTTTATCCAGCATGTCTCCATCCCTTTAAAAATGTCACAGATCTACCCTACTAATTGTCTTGCACAAATAGGGTCCGGGTGGGGCTGGGGGTGGGGCTGGACATACTCCGGGAAGGAAGGGGGGAGAAGGGAGGTTGATTAGCTCTACTAGGAGGATGAGATGACCAACTGTTTCCTTGTACTAGTTAGTCACTTTAGCTTGTACTTAGCCTAGCTAGCTGGTATTGCTAGTTGTACTACTCAATCTAAATGTACTTAGCCTAGCTAGCTGGTATTGCTAGTTGTACTACTCAATCTAAATGTACTTAGCCTAGCTAGCTGGTATTGCTAGTTGTACTACTCAATCTAAATGTACTTAGCCTAGCTAGCTGGTATTGCTAGTTGTACTACTCAATCTAAATGTACTTAGCCTAGCTAGCTGGTATTGCTAGTTGTACTACTCAATCTAAATGAATTACTTGATTAGCTATTATCATTAACTAGTGTGCTTGAGCACAATTGGGAGCGAGCTGGCTTAGCTTTAAAGTGATAGCTAACTATGAGAGCTACAGCTCCTTGCTGCTTTTAAAGGTATGCAACTTATTACTGAATCGCAGACTGGTTGATTACTTTGTCATTTCTTCGAGATGCTTTACCAACTTACGTAATTAATGGCGTAGGTGAAAAAAGGGGTTGCACATACCATATAAAATAAATAAACACTAAAGAGTTTTGATTGTGTAATCCTGTTAGTATCTCGCCAATTATTAATATTATTATTAATTATTATTAGATCCCGTTGCTATATTGTTACTAGGTGTACTAACTTGGTAAGTGCGCACTATTTTTTGCCTTTAGCCATTTCTGCGAAAATGCTGATAAACAAAGTTGCTAGTGGCAACTGGGCATGCGTAAACGGGATCTAAAATAGTTAGAGCATGCGCGCTTAGGTACTGGTGAATTTAGTGCACACAGCCCTCGGGCCTACGGCCCTTGGGCTTCAGTGCACTAAATCCACCAGTATCTAAGCGCTTATGCTCTAACTATTACTTATCATTATTATAATAATAATTATTATTATTAGGTACTGAACAGAGCCTGATAACTGTTGCCACATAGAAAATGCATTAAAGTAAACAGGATGTGGCTTAGGGCAATATTTTTCCATATCACCTGTGTTCATAGTTATTACGTTGGGTTATTACGTCCCCCTAGGTAAATTTCTTGTTACCAAGGTATTCGCCCATGAGCAGTACCTAATAAATTTATTATCCATTGGATACCCGAGAATATCACTCGTCTGATTGGCGGTATTTACGCTCGTGCCTGCGGCACTCGCGTAAATACTAAGCCAACAGACTCATAATATTCTCCTGTATCAAATGAATAATATATATTTATTATTTTAAGAGGGATTATGCCACACCCACACATTTTAAGCCACTGAGACAATGTACCCTAAAGCATTCTCATAACATAACATGAAAACTAATTCTCTAACTCTTGACATTCTCTAACTCTAATAGTGCTCACCATGCACAATTTGAAGATAGGCTCAGAAAATTCTTCAAAAAATAATTTCTCATAGCAAAGCCAAAATTTCTGGAAGATTTCTGGGCTACTGTCATTAAAATGCGTGCTGCCTTCCACTGCAATCTAAGAAATATCAAACCTGTAAGCATATTCTACCTAATCCACTCTGGCTACACCTTTTCAAAATGCTGCTTGATAGAAGCTGACAGAACTCTAAATATGATAGGTGTTGCAGGATTGGAATTATCAGAAATCTCAGACTGTGATCTTGATACCATTTCAGAAGTAGAAATGCCACCATCTTTTCCTTCCATTAAAGTAGTAGTAGTAATGTCTTTGTTTGTGCTACTACTGCATCCTTTGCTAAACTCTAGTTGACCCTTACCAACATACTCTCTCTCTTCTCTCCTACATTATATACAACAACACAATCTTGCAATAACTGAACTGAAGTCACTAGAAATGAAGGACAAACATAATCTTCATATATATATATATATATATATTTATTGCAGCTTTGATATTTTTACTTGAATATTTCCGCATCACGCGAGCGTTCTGTATTCTCCCATATTGTACGGTTTATATTGTACGCTACTTGTAGCGCGCGCGTAGCGAGTAAAATCAATGAAAATTGTATCGTAACCGGTTGAGAAAAATTTCAAAGAAGCAATAAATCACTTATCACACTCGTCGTACAATATGGGAATGATATTTTACTCTCACGCCACATTTTCACTCGCCTTTGGCTCGTGAAAATATTTTGCGTGCTCGTAAAATATTTTCCCATATTGTACTCTGACTCGTGCTATAAGTATTATATATATATATATATATATGTATATATAGTACATCCAACTTCAAGAGTAGATACTTGTGTTTCATGTCATATCTTTATTTGTCTACAGAAGTGCTATATTAAGCTTCACTGTACCTAATTTGGTGGTTAAAGAAGGTTGTATCAAATTAAAATAGCCTAGTTGTCCATTTGTCAACTTCAAAGGTAAGAACTTGCCATGTCAAAAGTTCTGAAGTTGCCAAACACATTGGACTTAGTTTGACTTGTGTATTGCTTAATTCCCAAACACATGGGACTTAGTTTGACTTGTGTATTGCTTAATTCCCGAACACATGGGACTTAGTTTGACTAGTGTATTGCTTAATTCCCGAACACATGGGACTTAGTTTGACTAGTGTATTGCTTAATTCCCAAACACATGGGACTTAGTTTGACTTGTGTATTGCTTAATTCCCGAACACATGGGACTTAGTTTGACTAGTGTATTGCTTAATTCCCAAACACATTGGACTTAGTTTGACTTGTGTATTGCTTAATTCCCGAACACATTGGACTTAGTTTGACTTGTGTATTGCTTAATTCCCAAACACATGGGACTTAGTTTGACTAGTGTATTGCTTAATTCCCAAACACATTGGACTTAGTTTGACTTGTGTATTGCTTAATTCCCAAACACATGGGACTTAGTTTGACTTGTGTATTGCTTAATTCCCAAACACATGGGACTTAGTTTGACTTGTGTATTGCTTAATTCCCAAACACATGGGACTTAGTTGACTTATGTATTGCTTAATTCCCAAACACATGGGACTTAGTTTGACTTGTGTATTGCTTAATTCCCAAACACATGGGACTTAGTTTGACTTGTGTATTGCTTAATTCCCAAACACATGGGACTTAGTTTGACTTGTGTATTGCTTAATTCCCAAACACATGGGACTTAGTTTGACTTGTGTATTGCTTAATTCCCAAACACATGGGACTTAGTTTGACTTGTGCATTGCTTAATTCCCGAACACATTGGACTTAGTTTGACTTGTGTATTGCTTAATTCCCAAACACATGGGACTTAGTTTGACTTGTGCATTGCTTAATTCCCAAACACATGGGACTTAGTTTGACTTGTGTATTGCTTAATTCCCAAACACATTGGACTTAGTTTGACTTGTGTATTGCTTAATTCCCGAACACATGGGACTTAGTTTGACTTGTGTATTGCTTAATTCCCAACACATGGCACTTAGTCTTGACTTGTGTATTGCTCATTCCCAAAACATGGCCTTAGTTTGACTGTGTATTGCTTAATTCCCAACACCATTGGACTTGTTTGACTTGTGTATTGCTTAATCCCAAACACACTTGACTTGTTTGACTTTGTAATTTGCTTAATTCCCAACTATGGTCGACTTATTTTGACGTGTGGATTCCTTAATTCCGCAACACTGGTACTGAGTTTTGACTTTGTAAATTTTGCTTAATCCAACACATTGGACTTATTTTTACTTGTGTATTGCTAATTCCCAAACACATTGGACTTAGTTTTGGACTGTGGTATTGCTTAATTCCCTAACCCTGGGACTTAGTATTGACTGTGTATTGCTTAATTCCCGACAACAATTTGACTTAGTTTGTATATGTGTATTGCTTTATCCAAACACATTTTGGACTTAGTGTGTGACTTGTGTATCGGCTTAATTCTCAGAACCCATTGGACTTAGTTGCGACTTTGTGTTATTGCTTATGCCCAACACATGGGGACTAGTTTGACTTGTGTATTGCTTAATTCCCAAACACTTGGACGTTAGTTGACTTGGGTATTGCTTAATTCCCAAACACATGGGACTTAGTTGACTTGTGTATTGCTTAATTCACAAACACTCTGGGAAACTTAGTTTTTGACTTGTGTAGTGCTTAATTCCCAAACATCAGTGGACTTAGTTTGACGTGTTTATTCTTTGTATTCCCTATAACTGCAATGGGACTTATGGTTTTCTTTGTGTATTGCTATAGTCCAACCTCATGGGACTTAGTATTGACTTGTGTATTGCTTAATGCCCAAATTACTCTGGACTAGTGTGGACTTGTGTATTTCTTTGATTCCAACACATTGGACTTAGTTTGACTTGTGTATTGCTTAATTCCCAAACACATGGGACTTAGTTTGACTTGTGTATTGCTTAATTCCCAAACACATGGGACTTAGTTTGACTTGTGCATTGCTTAATTCCCGAACACATTGGACTTAGTTTGACTTGTGTATTGCTTAATTCCCAAACACATGGGACTTAGTTTGACTTGTGCATTGCTTAATTCCCAAACACATGGGACTTAGTTTGACTTGTGTATTGCTTAATTCCCAAACACATTGGACTTAGTTTGACTTGTGTATTGCTTAATTCCCGAACACATTGGACTTAGTTTGACTTGTGTATTGCTTAATTCCCAAACACATGGGACTTAGTTTGACTTGTGTATTGCTTAATTCCCAAACACATGGGACTTAGTTTGACTTGTGTATTGCTTAATTCCCAAACACATGGGACTTAGTTTGACTTGTGTATTGCTTAATTCCCGAACACATTGGACTTAGTTTGACTTGTGTATTGCTTAATTCCCGAACTTTTTCGAGAAATCCTAAATTTTTTTCATTCAGAAATTTTTTTTTTAACTTTTATTTATTTATTTTTTAAAATTTATTTATTTAAGGCAGTGTTGTAGAATCACTATTCTCAATTTGGGCAAGTTTGTAATGCTCATCATTCAAATTAACACTTTGGCTTTAAAATTCCTTGTTTCCATACTTTTAGAGCTACCCTAAAATTTTTTCCAACATTTATGAAATGTTGATTTTTTTAAAACTAGTTTCCCACTTTTTTTTTTCAATCTTTGCCATGACTATTCATCTTTGCCATGACTATTCATCTTTGCCATGACTATTCATCTTTGTATGTTATTCCACTTCCTTTAGCTATGCTTTACTACATCTTGGTCTCAACTGCCCATTTTTAAACATTCACATCACCTTTACCCACAACATCTTCAAAACAATTGTTTTCCTCTAGGCTGGTTCAAGGAGGAGTTGATGATGGAGAAATTCAATTATTTGAAAATTTTATAACTTTGGTTTTTTGCACTCTGTGGATTAGAAATTGAATATATTATATCCTTTAGAGACTCCAGAAGATAGCCAATCACTGTCTTTGAATTATTGTTGGCTGAAACCAGATTTAATGCGAAGTGAATTTTTGTATTATTCCTATGGGAAAGGGATGGTCAATCTTAAATAGAGAGTGCTACCACACTCTCTGATACACAATATATATTATACACATACATTATATATATAATACTTATTACGTGAGTCAGAGTGTGATATGGAGAAATATTCACGTGCAGGCTAATTTATTTTCATGAGCCAAAGGCGAGTGAAAATAAAGCCTGAGAGTGAAATATCTAGTCATTATCACTCTGACGAGTGTAATAAGTGGTTTATTCTACCCTAGATATCTTCACTAAGGTAGTTTGTACTAGGACTGGTAACTAATACAGTGTGAAATAACATCTGTGAAATATCGTGAGTTAATTCACGGTTCATGTACCTAAAGATATCACAGTGAAGATATCTAGGGTGGAATATATATAATTATATATTATATCCTAAATTACTATCAATACCTTCAGGTCTATATCATTACCACATGATGGGGTGTATCACTCATAAAGTACTACGTGGTCTCTATCACTACCTCCAGGTTTCTATCACTACCTCCAGGTCTCTATTACTACCTTCAGGATATCTGTTACTACCTCTATGTTGTCACTTAAGGAGGTCCTAACTACTTGCCTGTCATGAATGCGGTGTTTCAAAGAATTACAGAAGTTGCTATGGAGTTGAGCCAAATTAGATGTTTGCTTTTGCAATAACTATTATATATACACATACAAACAATAACAATAATAATTTATAAACAATACATAGCAATATATATTATATACAATTTCCATACTAACACATGTACATACTCACTTCCTGTATTGTGTCTCTCCAAGTATTGGCATTAGATTGAACTATGACCTCACCAGTGGAAGATGTTCTGTGTTTGTACAGAACTATATCAAGAAAAACAACAACAACAAACAACAAACAATGTGTTTGGCACATGGCACTCAATACAGCACGACATGTGTTACTCAACACAGCACATGTGTCACTCAACACAGCACAGCACATGTGTCACTCAACACAGCACATGTGTCACTCAACACAGCACAGCACATGTGTCACTCAACACAGCACAGGACATGTGTCACTCAACACAGCACAGCACATGTGTCACTCAACACAGAACAGCACATGTGTCACTCAACACAGCACAGCACATGTGTCACTCAACACAGCACAGCACATGTGTCACTCAACACAGCACAGCACATGTGTCACTCAACACAGCACAGCACATGTGTCACTCAACACAGCACAGCACATGTGTCACTCAACACAGCACAGCACATGTGTCCTCACACAGCACAGCACATGGTCCACTCCACCACAGGCAGAGCAACCTGTGTCACTCAACACAGCACAGCCACATGTGTCCGCTCAACACAGCACGCACCATGTGTCAACTCACACCGACAGGACATGTGTCCCACTCAACACAGCACAGGTGTCACGCAACACATCACAGCCACATGTGTCACTCAACACAGCACAGCACATGTGTCACTCAACACAGCACAGCACATGTGCCACTCAACACAGCACATGTGTCACTCAACACAGCACAGCACATGTGTCACTCAACACAGCACATGTGTCACTCAACACAGCACATGTGTCACTCAACACAGCACAGCACATGTGTCACTCAACACATCACAGCACATGTGTCACTCCACACCAAGCACAGCCCATGTTGTCACTCACCACAGCACAGCACATTGTCACTCAACCAGCACAGCACATGGTCCTCAGCACGCACATGTGTTTCACTCACACATCACAGCACATGTGTCACTCCACACAGCACAGCACATGTGTCCACTCACACAGCCAGCACATGTGTCCACCACCACAGCACAGCAATGTGGCACTACACAGCACAGCCCCTGGTCATCAACCAGCACAGCACATGTGTCACTCAACACAGCACGCACATGTTTCAACTCAACACAGCACAGCACTGTGTCACCAACACAGCACATCAACATGTGTCCCTCAAGGCACGCACAGCACATTGTTGCGACTCAACACGAACATGTTCACTCAACACAGCACATACACATGTGTCACTCAACACAGCACATGTGTCACTCAACACAGCACATGTGTCACTCAACACAGCACAGCACATGTGTCACTCAACATAGCACAGCACATGTGTCACTCAACACAGCACAGCACATGTGTCACTCAACATAGCACAGCACATGTGTCACTCAACACAGCACAGCACATGTGTCACTCAACACAGCACAGCACATGTGTCACTCAACACAGCACAGCACATGTGTCACTCAACACAGCACAGCACATGTGTCACTCAACACAGCACAGCACATGTGTCACTCAACACAGCACAGCACATGTGTCACTCAACACAGCACAGCACATGTGTCACTCAACACAACACAGCACATGTGTCACTCAACACAGCACATGTGTCACTCAACACAGCACATGTGTCACTCAACACAGCACATGTGTCACTCAACACAACACAGCACATGTGTCACTCAACACAGCACAGCACATGTGTTATAGTAATAAAACTATATCATATGAAAAGCACTCCTACCATCAGTGGAAGAGCCTCCATGTCGACCAATGTCCATGCCTGACGTGGCACAGCCAGACTGAAGACTGGCTAGTGCATGTTCAATAGCTTCTCTCACACTAAGTGCCAACACCTAGCAATGAGAACACATAACAGTGAGTATCTTCTATATATTGGTAATTCAGCTAATATAACATCCACTGCAGCAGTTAGCATGAGGAGTGGAAGTTCTGTGACAAATATGGTTCAACATTACCAACAAGCAATTGCAAGGCAACAAAAACTATTTCAAGATAAATTATCTCCCACAAACAGTGATTACTACCTAGCAACGGCTAATTAGCCAAGTAATTACCAAAGGTGGATATAACTACGTATTTATTTCATAGCGAAAGTCACCATTCTGCTGAGTGTGCAGGTCTTATTGCTATTTTCCTGTTGCTAGGTAGTGGCAAACTTACAATACTTTTCTCTCATCGTATTAGGAGATAAAATTGACCTAAGACTGACCTTGTTAGAAGTCAGAGATGCCATTTGTCTGCGAGCATGATCTAATTCTGAGTGAAGTTTTATGTATTCCATTTGTAGCTCTGAGCTCTCTTTGTTGTAGGTAGTTTGGGAGCTGGAACTGTGACTGGCAGCCTCCACAAGTTTACTGCGTAGGTGTAACATATTATACAATACCTCTTTGGCTCGCATGTTCTCTACTTCAAGATGGCGTGCATTACTTGGAGAGAGACTAGGGCTCCCACAATTTCCCGGGCTCTCTGTAATGGTTGCCAAGTTTACACCTGAACCGTTTGTAGTAGTAGGAGATAGACTGTGACTCTTAGCATTAGTTGGTAATGAGAGGGTCGAATTCTTGGAGGAGGATGAAGTACTAGTAGACAATGAATACCTCTCACTGTACTCTATGTTCCTGGTATAGGACTGGATCTAAACACACAGTTCAACTTGAGTATTCTGTGATCCTAGACTAAAATGTATATAGCTAGCTATCATAGCATATCTCAATCTACACAGTGGTCATAGTCTTAGTGCAAAACACAAAGTACTACAAAGTATAATATACATTGTAAAAGGAGATTTAACTGAGCGAGCATTGTTAGCTAAAGGGCAGTGTGCTTTGATTCACATGGCTGTCCTCTCTCTATCTGTTTGTTAGATTTCTCTGTCTGTTTAGCCTCTCTCTATCTGTGTCTACTGGTTTGTCCAACTATGTGTGTGAGAGTGACAATCTGTACTTATACATTGTTGATGATCCCTACCTACTTGTCCACACTTGTTTTTACCTTGGCCCTAGCTTGCTGTTCTCTAGTTTTCAAATCAGCAACAATAAGGAACATGAAGGTGGATGACACCTCATAGTGAACCCATTTATCAACTGAATCCTGCACCTTGTCCAGGACTCCATCTAGTTCCTCCTTTAGCTATAGAATTAGAGGAAGAAAGTAAGGAAACAAGAAAGATAGAGGGAGGAAGAAAGTAAGGAAAAAGAGAGTGAGAAGAGAGAGAAGAGAGAGAGGGAGGAAGGTTTTTTAATATACCAGATATGTTAACGGGCATTGTAATTATGAAGTATCAGATGTGTTAATTCTTAAAATGTATCAGAGATGTTTATCTAACATTAATGCATCAGATGTGTTAATCTGACATTAATGCATCAGATGTGTTAATCTGACATTAATGCATCAGATGTGTCATCTAACATTAATGCATCAGATGTGTCATCTAACATTAATGCATCAGATGTGTTAATCTAACATTAATGCATCAGATGTGTTAATCTGACATTAATGCATCAGATGTGTCATCTAACATTAATGCATCAGATGTGTCATCTAACATTAATGCATCAGATGTGTCATCTAACATTAATGCATCAGATGTGTTAATCTAACATTAATGCATCAGATGTGTTAACCCTTTGCGGACGAACGCGGGCGAGCAATTATGTAATTAAATACGCGCATGCCGTAAAACCAATTAGTTGCCCGAGACGACGACGTTTTACCAGTGGAGTTCGACACGTGGAAAAAGAAAACGGGCGAGTGTTTCTTTTGTGTTAGGCCTCAAATAATCTGCCTCTAGCGTTGTAGCTATGGTAATTCGTTAGTTTATAGTTTATAGAGTTGTTTTGAATACAAACTTAGTTGGAATTATCGAGGAGGCCATAGTTTGTTAGCTATTTTTTTAGCTTATATTTATGAAAGGAGAAATCACACCCAAGTGTAAGTTCTAGTTTTAGTTTGCTTATTTCTAGCTACTTTAGGCCTTTACTTCTTAGTAGATGTTCTATTTGAAAATAGCTAGACACAAAGTGTAGGAAAAAATTTTTTTTTGTTTAGTTGGTGCACTTGATAAAGTTATACTTATTTTATAAGACTTATTTTGTAGAATAGAGATTGCAAAATGTATACTATGTAAGCTACTGAAAGTTTTAGCGCGCTACACGCTCTGTAACTGTAATAACAGAGCAAAAAAGAGCTTGTCACGAATTCGTGACAGCCGTATTCTCTTGACGCACCCGGTGTGTCACAGATTCGTGACCATCGTACGCGCGCGTTAAGTTACGGCGGTCACGAATGCGTGACGATCGTACGCAAAGGGTTAATCTGACATTAATGCATCAGATGTGTCATCTAACATTAATGCATCAGATGTGTCATCTAACATTAATGCATCAGATGTGTCATCTAACATTAATGCATCAGATGTGTTAATCTAACATTAATGCATCAGATGTGTTAATCTAACATTAATGCATCAGATGTGTCATCTAACATTAATGCATCAAATGTGTCATCTAACATTAATGCATATTATGTGTTAATTAACATTAATGCATCAGATGTGTTAATCTAACATTAATGCATCAGATGTGTCATCTAACATTAATGCATCAGATGTGTTAATCTAACATTAATGCATCAGATGTGTCATCTAACATTAATGCATCAGATGTGTCTATCTAACATTAATGCATCAGATGAGTTAATCTAACATTAATGCATCAGATGTGTCATCTAACATTAATGCATCAGATGTGTTAATCTAACATTAATGCATCAGATGTGTCATCTAACATTAATGCATCAGATGTGTTAATCTAACATTAATGCATCAGATGTGTCATCTAACATTAATGCATCAGATGTGTCATCTAACATTAATGCATCAAATGTGTCATCTAACATTAATGCATCAGATGTGTTAATCTAACATTAATGCATCAGATGTGTTAATCTAACATTAATGCATCAGATGTGTCATCTAACATTAATGCATCAGATGTGTCATCTAACATTAATGCATCAGATGTGTTAATCTAACATTAATGCATCAGATGTGTCATCTAACATTAATGCATCAGATGTGTTAATCTAAAATTAATGCATCAGATGTGTCATCTACATTAATGCATCAGAGTGTCTATTAAAATTAATGCATCAGATGTGTTAATCTAAACATTAATGCATCAGAGTGGGTCATCTAACATTAATGCATCAGATGTGTCATCTAACAGTACTGCATCAGATGTGTATATCTCACATTAAGCAATCAGATGTGTCATCTAACCATTAATGCATCCGATGTTGTCATCTAACATTAATGCATCAGCATGTGTCATCTAAACATAATGCATCCATATGTGTTAATCTAAATTAATGCATCAGATGTGTCATCTAACATGTAATGCATCAGATGTGTCTATCTAACATTAATGCATCAGATGTGTTAATCTAACATTAATGCATCAGATGTGTCATCTAACATTAATGCATCAGATGTGTCATCTAACATTAATGCATCAGATGTGTTAATCTAACATTAATGCATCAGATGTGTCATCTAACATTAATGCATCAGATGTGTTAATCTAACATTAATGCATCAGATGTGTTAATCTAACATTAATGCATCAGATGTGTCATCTAACATTAATGCATCAGATGTGTCTATCTAACATTAATGCATCAGATGTGTTAATCTAACATTAATGCATCAGATATGTCTATCTAACATTAATGCATCAGATGTGTTAATCTAACATTAATGCATCAGATGTGTTAATCTAACATTAATGCATCAGATGTGTCTATCTAACATTAATGCATCAGATGTGTTAATCTAACATTAATGCATCAGATGTGTCATCTAACATTAATGCATCAGATGTGTCATCTTGCATCAGATGTGTTAATCTAACATTAATGCATCAGATGTGTCATCTAACATTAATGCATCAGATGTGTCATCTAACATTAATGCATCAGATGTGTCATCTTGCATCAGATGTGTTAATCTAACATTAATGCATCAGATGTGTCATCTAACATTAATGCATCAGATGTGTCATCTAACATTAATGCATCAGATGTGTTAATCTAACATTAATGCATCAGATGTGTCATCTAACATTAATGCATCAGATGTGTCTATCTAACATTAATGCATCAGATGTGTTAATCTAACATTAATGCATCAGATGTGTCATCTAACATTAACCGATTAACCCCGATTGACGCGTACACGCGGCTAAATTGGAAAAATCGATAACCGCGGAGGACGCGTCAATGCGTCAAAAATGCGTCTTCGCGTCCACTTCGCCCTACAGCTTTATGGAGAGGAAGCCACCAATCACAATTGCAGACGATTCTATATTGTTGTAAGTATCTTTTAGGCTTATAAAATACATAGACTGCCATAAGAAAATGTTGAGTAAATTTTGTCACAACAATAAGACTTCTTTCTGATAAAGTATAAATTGAAAATATATTTCATAATATAATAAAGGTACACAGAATAATTTTTTAGAAACCAATATTACTTTAGCTATAACTGCTCATGATATGACAAGTAGAAAGCTATCTTGGCAAGTGGAACACTGGCACTTCAGCATCCTAGTGATGAAGACAATATTCTTGACCAGGCACAGCATGGCAGTGACCAGGATGGCAGTAACTCTGGTGGTAGTGATGAGGAGTTTGATGACAGGAAGAATGACTTCAGTGCTGATGGGTGTAGTGACTGTAGTAGTTACTAGATGGTCAAGGACTCTGCCGAGAGAACAGAATTGATGATTCTGAAAGGTAGCGATTCTACAGGAATTTCAACCACATTCTTTATAGCAAAAAGTAAAAATAAATATTGTTATATAACAGGTGAGACTGCAGGGAGCCCTCTGACATATACTTCTGTTATGTTATGACCAGTTGCACTTGATAGTAAGATCACTAACTATTCTGTCAACAATGCAGCCTACCAGCACATCAAAAGTAAAGACACCTTGGAGTACCAAACTGAATACACTAAAATATTCTATAATTCATTTGTGATGTACCTGTTTTCATACACAAAAGCCAATAAAAAAGCGTCTCTGTTCACAAAATTTATAACAGATGCTCAGTTCAAAATAATACACACCCTAAATATATATCAACAAATTATTCCTGATTGTAAGACAAATGTGTACAAAAACACTTTCTCTTACGTCTATGATCCAGTAGCAAACTGCTTAAGCCATGAAACCATACTTCCAACCTTACTAGAGTGCTTACTAAGAGCCACGGTGTGATGCCATAAAAGTTTTTGCCAAACGGTGCAAGTACTTTGTTATTTTTAAGTCGGGAACAGCTCCTTAGCGTCGAATTTATGCTTCCCCAATAGCCTAGAGCGTACTCTATCGTTCGATAATACTGTCCCCGAGGCAATCTTCAACCATTCGTCTTCTTTCTCCCGCTTAGTGTCACCCTCCCACCAAGCAATCAATCCTCTGTGTCTCGCGTGCGCCCGTGACCGCATTACGTAAGGCGCAATTAAAATTTTTATTCGCGTGTAATCGGTTAATGCATCAGATGTGTCTATCTAACATTAATGCATCAGATGTGTTAATCTAACATTAATGCATCAGATGTGTCTATCTAACATTAATGCATCAGATGTGTTAATCTAACATTAATGCATCAGATGTGTTAATCTAACATTAATGCATCAGATGTGTCTATCTAACATTAATGCATCAGATGTGTTAATCTAACATTAATGCATCAGATGTGTCTATCTAACATTAATGCATTATATTGTTACTCTTATTAGTGCACATTACCAATGCTATCTTGCTTGATAGAATTTCTAAGTCCTTGTCAATAGACACTAGCACGCGCTGATGTTGATCCTTGGCTATTTGTACTGCTGGTAGATCTTCCTGATACAAAGTTATAACTGGCAATAGATAGCAATGGATGAACTCCAGCCAGAGTTCACTGTGACCCTAACACACACACACACACACACACACACACACATATACATACACACACATACTTACACACATATACATACACACATACAAAATGTAAAAATGGAAATTCTCTTGCTGCTGCTATAGTATGTCCAGGTTGAGTTCGCATGATAAAAATTGTTAATAACTTTTGAATGGAAGTAGCTACGCTTCCGGTGTTTCCGGGGTTTGTACCATTCAAAAGCTCGTGTCGAAGCAGCTTTAATAACTTCAGAGCTGGCGGGAAAGTGCAGTTTCAAAGCTCAATAGAAAAGTCTATGGGAATGAATAAAATCACACGTTTCCTGAATGTGGGATTTAGTCACATGCTCAAATCAGGCCCACCATGTGTGCAGTATGTCACATGACTGTAAACAAAAGCAATCGTCACATTTGTGGTTGATATGGCTCCTCTAAATCTGATGAAAAATTTTGTCAAATATGCATGGGTAGAACTTCTGCGCTAAAGAATGACACAGTCTCCAACTAGAAACTACTTGAACTGTATGTTTCCAACGCTGGAGCTGCACACATATGCGCACTTACCCGTATTATTTCATTCACACATCGTGGTATTTAACTTTTCCCGTGCTATTTCAAGCGATTTACCCAGTACATTTTGAATGAGCAATTCACGTGCTGTACTATCGTCTATATAATATTAATCTAGTCAGTCAGTAATGATGATGGCAAAGTGTGTGCATTCATGAATACTTGGGAGGAAAAAAGTGAAAACAACAACAGTGTGAACAGTTCATTAGCTGTGCTGGGTTGGTAAAGCATCGTCAGCTCGTTGCTATGATGTAGTTAATAAAAATAATGTTGCTATTAGCTTATTTTACAGGCTATAGAACTACCAGCATGTGGCATGAGAATGGAAATAAGTTAGAACTACCAGCATGTGGCATGAGAATGGAAATAAGTTAGAACTAATTCCATGAATTTTACCTTGGATTCCTGGATGGTATCTATGGTAGCGTTGGTTTTAGCTGATCCAGCCAAGAGCAGTGTAGATGCTAGTGCAAACAGCTGTTGTAAATCATCACTGAGAAGGGGTGTGGTTTCATTTTCATGTGCAGCCATGAAGGAGTGAATCCTTCTGTGAGGAGTTGTCCTGGTAGGATCCAGAGACATGCTCAGTGCCATCTCTTGCCGCTCACTGCTGGTGGGCGGCTCCTCAGAACTTGTAAAGAGAAGACCAGCAGGAAACTGGGAGCACCCTGTATTTGATCTGACAGAATGTCCTGCTGGGTTGAATGAGACAGGAAGTCCTAGAAGTTGTTCTGACTTGTCAGAGTGAGCTGTAGGATTGGTCTCCTCATCTACATACCAACACACACACACACACACACACTAAAAGCAGCATCTAACACTAGCTGTGCTGTCTCACCGTCTCTATGGCTGGCTACGGAACACTTTGAGGGGCTTTCCTGCGCAGAGTCTTCACGAGCCCCACCCTCATCACTCCGCTGAGCGGTTTCTCTGTCGCCACTAGCACTCTGTCTGACGGCCCAAGTGATGACGCAGCTATTGCAGTCGATACGCACCACGTCCAACACGAGCACCTACACAGCGGCGGCCATGGAAAAACAGTGCACGAACAGGCTAGCTAGGTACCTTAAACCATAGCGCTGTCTCCAGTTGCTGCTGGTCTAGAGAAGCCCCCCCAATCCAAGGAATACTACCTCTGTTCAGACCTACTTCTACTAACTCCCATTGGTCACCATTACTCAGAAGAAGCTGCATATCTGTTCATCTATTCACTGACAGACACCCTCAGCTTCCAAATACGACTACAAATCAAGTGTAATGATATTCATTGATAACCCATCAACTTGAAAGCACATATAAAGTATGACTTAAAAATGCTATGAATTTCTGTCCTAGAAATGAGCATTCCAACAGAGGCACCAGTAAAATGAATGAGTGTGAACATTGTCAGAGTTCTTCATGAATGTCCTCTGCCGCCTCTGTCGAATCTTTGTCACCTGGCAAACCCTGTTTCTTGGTCTTGTTCACACCTGCCTTCCGAAACTCCTCCCATAATGCCTTAATTTCCACATCATAGCTTGTCCACTCTGGCACGATCCTCATAGCACTGTGTAACTTCGGCTCTTTAGTCATTGGATTATTACACTAGAGAACACACGGACATCTTAAGTTATAAGAGAGACAAAGAAACACACGGACATCTTTAATTACACTAGAGATAAAGAAACACACGGACATCTTTAATTACACTAGAGACAAAGAAACACACGGACATCTTTAATTACACTAGAGATAAAGAAACACACGGACATCTTTAAATACACTAGAGACAAAGAAACACACGGACATCTTTAATTACACTAGAGACAAAGAAACACACGGACATCTTTAATTACACTAGAGATAAAGAAACACACGGACATCTTTAATTATACTAGAGACAAAGAAACACACGGACATCTTTAATTACACTAGAGACAAAGAAACACACGGACATCTTTAATTATACTAGAGACAAAGAAACACACGGACATCTTTAATTATACTAGAGACAAAGAAACACACAGACATCTTTAATTACACTAGAGACAGCAGCGCCTAACTAATTTAGAATGTATTGACTCCTAACTACACAATTGGAGGGACACTAAGTTAATAGTATCCCAATCTGAAGGACCTAAGCAGTTTAAAGTACCTCTGCCACAATACAAAACCTACATCGCCTATGTTCTAAAAAGAGATAAACAGGAGAATTGAACACACAAACACACACACAAGTCAATAAGTGATAGTCAGTGAGCATAACTGTTAGTTCAGAGGACAATATCTTACCAAGTCGATGGTCTTGGCAGTAGCTTTACTCTCTTGACTACACCAGGTCTCACACCACAGCCAGTCTTGTGGCAAAGACTTGATGGGAACTGAATGGATCATGTTGTTGGGAAGGTCCTGGTCCAGATTGGACAGAGAGTTGGGATCCTGGGACAGAGCCTGGTACTGCCCCCTCAAGCGATCGCCAGCGGCCATCTGACGAAAAGTTACCAAGTCCACCACATACAAAGCACTGATATGATACCTGCGGTTGCCAAGGTGATTCTTCCAGTATCCTGAGTCCCAAAACCTACATATATCAGAGGAAATATATATGTTATAGTTATAAACCAAAATTGAGGTTTGTATGCGATTTATAAACTCCGAGACACGGGGGCGCAGCCCGAGTGGCGAGGATTTATAAATTGCAATACAAACCTAATGATTTTGGTTTATAACTATTTTATAGCCCAAACATAAACTACGAGCAAAGTATAGCGTTAGCTATCTTAGTAATTGTATTAAAGTACCCAAACTCTTCATTATTCCATTTTGCTTTGATCTGCCTTCCATCATAATTATGGTTGCTAAGAACTATATCAGACTTTTCCCCGCTAATACATTTTCTTACGAGCATACCAGACTGTATCACGACAAGCGCGGTCGCTCGGGTAACGGGCTATAAATATATAATATATATATATATATATTATAATACTTATTACATGAGTCAGAGTGTGATATGGGAACAGGCTAATAGTGAAAATAAAGCCTGAGAGTGAAATATCTAGCCATATCACTCTGAAGAGTGTAATAAGTGGTTTATACCACACTAGATATTTTCACTGCTGTAGTTAGTACTGGAGGTAGGGTAACTCACAGGTAAAGTTGGTGTAGGGTACCCACACCCCCAGCTGATATTTTAGCAGCTGCTCTAACCCAGTTGAGTACTCTAACAGCTGAGTGGGAAGGTAGCTGTAAAAACCTGGAAAAGTGCCAGTAGCTGTGTAACTACCAAGGTGACTTGCCAGTACACTTGAGTTATTTCATGGGTCATGTACCTAAAGATATCATTGTGAAGATATCTAACTTAGCTCATTACATACAGGGAAAAAAAAAAAACATGTAAAAGCATCTACAGTAGGAGATAAAATAAAGTTCCAAATTCTGTTCCATAGATTAAAAAATGGTATGCCATTTGGTTAAAAAACAAACAAAAAACAAACAAAAAAACCATGGGCGTTCCGTTTGACCGTGTTACCGTTTTAATCTTTCTCATTCACTGCATACCTCACTCAAAGAAACATTTAAAAAATCGTTCATCCAATAAAATATTCCGACTTTTTGTTTGCAGGCTCCTGGAGGCATAGCTTTTCGGGTTAAAAAATTGAAGCCGCCCTGTTCTAAGCTGTCTCGCAGAGAATTGTTAGCTCGACTACCACACAGTACCGATGTTCTCTCGATGTTGGGCTTCTCAGGCTTAGATTTCTCACTACTGGAAGTCCATCAGTAGCTAACAGAAGACCTACGAAGTGCGGCCATGGTGATAGCTGTGTGCCAGTCGAAACTTCGGTCTGAAGCTTTATTGAAGCAAGTTAAAATTTTGTACGAGCTTTTTTTGCACTATCCCCATAGCATTTAACAGGTGATACAAGACCTTAGCTTGCTGATATAGCTATGGAAGAGATAGAAAGTATCAGTGAATCGATGGAAAAGCTTAACCGTTTTATTTTTATATAATATTATATATATATATATATATTTTTACTGTTTTAGTAAACGGTGTCGGCTGTTTAGTTGAAACAGTACGGAACGCAACAGTAAAAACTACAGTAAGAACTACATTCAAAACCTACCGTTTTACGGCCGTACAAACAGACGGAATCCGAAACTTTATTTTGTGTCCTACTGTATTAGTGTGTTGATTTCTTGATTTCATGCTCATAAAATTCCTTTTTTAAGGTCAGTCCACCTTTCGTGTTGAAGTCCATCATTAATTACTAGACAGACACGAATTCCAAGCCTGAGTGTACATGTGTGTGTGCGTGTGTACTATTGCTGATGCAGAAGCTGTTGCTATTGTAAACTGTCATGTGTTGGGATTTCTCGCACATAAGTAAGCCAGACATTCAAGTAAGCCAGACATTCTTTTGTTAAGAAGAAAATCAACCAACTCTTGTTGAAATAGTTAAATAAACTCAGCTAGCAAGAGAAGCTACATACTCCACTGCTAGTGAGCACAGCACATGTGCACTGGGCAGTGCGAACGCAGCACATGTGCACTGGGCAGTGTGAATGCAGCACTGGGCAGTGTGAATGCAGCACATGTGCACTGGGCAGTGCGAACGCAGCACATGTGCACTGGGCAGTGCGAATGCAGCACATGTGCACTGGGCAGTGCGAACGCAGCACATGTGCACATGGCAGTGCGAACGCAGCACATGTGCACTGGGCAGTGCAAATGCAGCACATGTGCACTGGGCAGTGTGAATACAGCACATGTGCATGATATCAGATTAGTCTTACCTAAAGCCTTTCATGTCAGGTCTGCTATCACAGAATGGTGTGTATGCATACGGTGCTCCATCTAACGGCTCATCCAACAGCTCTTTCAAGTCTGTACGCACAATCTAACACATCAATCAGATAGTCAAACTATAAGTGGGTGCGGTCTGCACTATACCTGGTCTGCATCCACAAATATGATCTTTTTCACATGCAGTGGAAACAGGACATCCAGGAAGAGGATCTTGTAGCCCCAAATGAGTCTCTGTTTCTCCTTCTGTGCATGCAGCCATCTCGGCCACTTGTACTCCACCAGTTCAACCTGGAAGCCATAGTGGGCTGCCATGTGAGGGATGAAGTCCTTGAAGGTTGGAGATAAGTAGTTCTTAAGGAACCAAAACTTGACTGGGTTCTTGGTATGCTTCACGACACTCAACATCATGATCCTGCGCACATGAATACAGTAACCATGGTAATGAGGACGACATAGCAACCATAATCAAGAGAGAGCCAAACTTTAGAGGGATAGTGACAAGGATGTAGTCATGTTGATGGGGCGTGGTCATGTTGGGCATGGTCATTTTATAAGGTGTGGTCATTGTGATTTAATGGCGATGAGGTAATAGTGAGACTGTAGTCACACAAATGTAATGTGAGAATTGTCATGGTAATGACATCATTGTCATGGTGATGACATCATTGTCATGGCAAAGTAAAGCATTGTCATGGTGATGAAATTGTTGTCTTTGCCATGGTGATAAAGTGTCAAGCAGACTAAGATGTACTTATAGTGAGACACTAGTCAGAACAAGTCTGCTAGCTGTCCTACCTGAGGAGACACTAGTCAGGACCAGTCTGCTAGCTGTCCTACCTGAGGAGACACTAGTCAGGACCAGTCTGCTAGCTGTCCTACCTGAGGAGACACTAGTCAGGACCTGAGGAGACACTAGTCAGGACCAGTCTGCTAGCTGTCCTACCTGAGGAGACACTAGTCAGGACCAGTCTGCTAGCTGTCCTACCTGAGGAGACACTAGTCAGGACCAGTCTGCTAGCCGTCCTACCTGAGGAGACACTAGTCGGGACCAGTCTGCTAGCTGTCCTACCTGAGGAGACACTAGTCAGGACCAGTCTGCTAGCCGTCCTACCTGAGGAGACACTAGTCAGGACCAGTCTGCTAGCCGTCCTCTGAGGAGACACTAGTCAGGACCAGTCTGCTAGCGTCCTACCTGACCAGTCTGCTAGACCTGAGGAGACTAGTCAGGACCACTGCTAGCCTACCTGAGGAGACACTAGTCAGGACCAGTCTGCTAGCGTCCTACCTGAGGAGACACTAGTCAGGACCAGTCTGCTAGCCGTCCTACCTGAGGAGACACTAGTCAGGACCAGTCTGCTAGCCGTCCTATCTGAGGAGACACTAGTCAGGACCAGTCTGCTAGCCGTCCTACCTGAGGAGACACTAGTCAGGACCAGTCTGCTAGCTGTCCTACCTGAGGAGACACTAGTCAGGACCAGTCTGCTAGCCGTCCTACCTGAGGAGACACTAGTCGGGACCAGTCTGCTAGCCGTCCTACCTGAGGAGACACTAGTCAGGACCAGTCTGCTAGCTGTCCTACCTGAGGAGACACTAGTCAGGACCAGTCTGCTAGCCGTCCTACCTGAGGAGACACTAGTCAGGACCAGTCTGCTAGCCGTCCTACCTGAGGAGACACTAGTCAGGACCAGTCTGCTAGCCGTCCTATCTGAGGAGACACTAGTCAGGACCAGTCTGCTAGCCGTCCTACCTGAGGAGACACTAGTCAGGACCAGTCTGCTAGCTGTCCTACCTGAGGAGACACTAGTCAGGACCAGTCTGCTAGCTGTCCTACCTGAGGAGACACTAGTCAGGACCAGTCTGCTAGCCGTCCTACCTGAGGAGACACTAGTCAGGACCAGTCTGCTAGCTGTCCTACCTGAGGAGACACTAGTCTAGCCGTCCTACCTGAGAGACACTAGCGGGACCAGTCTGCTAGCTGTCCTATCGAGGAGACACTAGTCAGGACCATTCTGCTAGCAGTACCTACCTGAGGAGGGGAGGGTGGGACACTCGTAAGGACCAGTCGGTAGATGTCCTACTGAGGAGACATAGTCAGACCAGTTTGCTAGCTGTCCTACTGAGGAGAACATAGTCAGGATCCAGTCTGCTAAGCCGTCCTACATGAGGAGACATTAGTCAGGACAAGGCTGTGCCGTCATACATTGAGGGGACATAGTCGCGGACCAGTCTGCTAGCTTCCTACCTGAGGAGGACATAGTCAGGAACAGTATGCCAGCCGTGCCTACCTGAGGAGAACTAGTCAGGACCAGTTCTGATAGAGTCTACCTGAGGGAGACCAATAGTCAGGACCCGTCTGCTAGTGTCCTACCTGAGGGAGACCACTAGTTAGGACCAGGCTGCTAGACCGTCCTTACTGAGGAGACACTAGTCAGGACAGTCTGCGAGCTTGTACTACTGCGGGAACTAGTCAGGGCCAGTCTGCTAGCCGTCCCTAATGAGGAGACACTAGTCGGGACCAGTCTGCTAGCTGTCCTACTTGAGGAGACACTAGTCAGGACCAGTCTGCTAGCTGTCCTACCTGAGGAGACACTAGTCAGGACCAGTCTGCTAGCCGTCCTACCTGAGGAGACACTAGTCAGGACCAGTCTGCTAGCCGTCCTACCTGAGGAGACACTAGTCAGGACCAGTCTGCTAGCCGTCCTACCTGAGGAGACACTAGTCGGGACCAGTCTGCTAGCTGTCCTACCTGAGGAGACACTAGTCAGGACCAGTATGCTAGCCGTCCTACCTGAGGAGACACTAGTCAGGACCAGTCTGCTAGCCGTCCTACCTGAGGAGACACTAGTCAGGACCAGTCTGCTAGCTGTCCTACCTGAGGAGACACTAGTCAGGACCAGTCTGCTAGCCGTCCTACCTGAGGAGACACTAGTCAGGACCAGTCTGCTAGCTATTCTACCTGAGGAGACACTAGTCAGGACCAGTCTGCTAGCTGTCCTACCTGAGGAGACACTAGTCAGGACCAGTCTGCTAGCCGTCCTACCTGAGGAGACACTAGTCAGGACCAGTCTGCTAGCTGTCCTACCTGAGGAGACACTAGTCAGGACCAGTCTGCTAGCCGTCCTACCTGAGGAGACACTAGTCGGGACCAGTCTGCTAGCTGTCCTATCTGAGGAGACACTAGTCAGGACCAGTCTGCTAGCCGTCCTACCTGAGGAGACACTAGTCAGGACCAGTCTGCTAGCTGTCCTACCTGAGGAGACACTAGTCAGGACCAGTCTGCTAGCTGTCCTACCTGAGGAGACACTAGTCAGGACCAGTCTGCTAGCCGTCCTACCTGAGGAGACACTAGTCAGGACCAGTCTGCTAGCTGTCCTACCTGAGGAGACACTAGTCAGGACCAGTCTGCTAGCCGTCCTACCTGAGGAGACACTAGTCGGGACCAGTCTGCTAGCCGTCCTACCTGAGGAGACACTAGTCAGGACCAGTCTGCTAGCTGTCCTACCTGAGGAGACACTAGTCAGGACCAGTCTGCTAGCCGTCCTACCTGAGGAGACACTAGTCAGGACCAGTCTGCTAGCCGTCCTACCTGAGGAGACACTAGTCAGGACCAGTCTGCTAGCCGTCCTATCTGAGGAGACACTAGTCAGGACCAGTCTGCTAGCCGTCCTACCTGAGGAGACACTAGTCAGGACCAGTCTGCTAGCTGTCCTACCTGAGGAGACACTAGTCAGGACCAGTCTGCTAGCTGTCCTACCTGAGGAGACCCACTTTTTAGTGTCAGGACCAGTTGCTGCCGCCGTCCTACCTGAGGAGACACTAGTCAGGACCAGTTGCTCGCCAGTCTACCTGAGGGAGACACAGTAGGACCAGTCTGCTAGGCCGTCTATTCTGCGGAGACATAGTCAGGACAGTCTGCTAGCCGTCCTACCTGAGGAGACACTAGTCAGGACCAGTCTGCTAGCCGTCCTACCTGAGGAGACACTAGTCAGGACCAGTCTGCTAGCTGTCCTACCTGAGGAGACACTAGTCAGGACAAGTCTGCTAGCTGTCCTACCTGAGGAGACACTAGTCAGGACCAGTCTGCTAGCTGTCCTACCTGAGGAGACACTAGTCAGGACCAGTCTGCTAGCTGTCCTACCTGAGGAGACACTAGTCAGGACCAGTCTGCTAGCTGTCCTACCTGAGGAACCTTTCATACAGATGACCCGAAGCTATAGAGAATATATTGATGGTCTCGTTAGGCAACGTCCGATGGGTGGAGTCATCTTTAGAGGACGATGGATCACCACCACTTTGAAGAAAACTACTCACACATAACAACACATACACACATCATGACCAGATGCCTGGACAGAATATCCCCATAGCCTAACCTGGACAGAGTGTCCCGCTAGCCTAACCTGGACAGAGTGTCCCCCTAGCCTAACCTGGACAGAGTGACCCCCTAGCCTAACCTGGACAGAGTGTCCCCCTAGCCTAACCTGGACAGAGTGTCCCCCTAGCCTAACCTGGACAGAGTGTCCCCCTAGCCTAACCTGGACAGAGTGTCCCCCTAGCCTAACCTGGACAGAGTACCCCCTAGCCTAACCTGGACAGAGTGTCCCCCTAGCCTAACCTGGACAGAGTGTCCCCCTAGCCTAACCTGGACAGAGTGTTCCCCTAGTCTAACCTGGACAGAGTGTCCCCCTAGCCAACCTGGACAGAGTGTTCCCATAGTCTAACCTGGACAGAGTGTCCCCCTAGCCTAACCTGGACAGAGTGTCCCCCTAGCCTAACCTGGACAGAGTGTCCCCCTAGCCTAACCTGGACAGAGTGTCCCCCTAGCCTAACCTGGACAGAGTATTCCCCTAGCCTAACCTGGACAGAGTATCCGCCTAGCCTAACCTGGACAGAGTGTCCCCCTAGCCTAACCTGGACAGAGTGTCCCCCTAGCCTAACCTGGACAGAGTGTCCCCCTAGCCTAACCTGGACAGAGTGTTCCCCTAGCCTAACCTGGACAGAGTGTCCCCCTAGTCTAACCTGGACAGAGTGTCCCCCTAGTCTAACCTGGACAGAGTGTTCCCCTAGCCTAACCTGGACAGAGTATCCCCCTAGCCTAACCTGGACAGAGTGTCCCCCTAGCCTAACCTGGACAGAGTGTTCCCCTAGCCTAACCTGGACAGAGTGTTCCCCTAGCCTAACCTGGACAGAGTATCCCCCTAGCCTAACCTAGACAGAGTGACCCCCTAGCCTAACCTGGACAGAGCAGGGTTTGATACAGGATTTTTTGCTAGGGGGGGGAAAGTCAAATAGCGACCTTATAGTTGTATTTTTTTTGTCCTTGCAATACTAGTAAGGTAAGGAAATTAAACTTATTTTATTATATTTATGTATTGATCAATTGATTACTTCTAATAAACAGCTTTGTTCATTTTGAAAGCTGAATAGCTCTGACATTAATTAAGCCGGACTCCTAATAGGTTATCCTTCTAGTTTGAATGGAGTAGGTGTATCATTTTATGGATCACCAGTTCCAGTTTGAAAGTTGCTTTTAGCACTGGTCATTGTGAAGCAGCTGCCTGGTTGGTAAGGGTATATTTGTTGCTTTGGCAGACTGTAGAAGTTGCTAAGTAGTAGCTAATGGATATCAGAAAGTATTTTAGGAAAAAGAGACCTTGTGGCTCCAAAGGAAGTGAATCCGAACCAAAAAAAAGCAAATGTGATAGCTATGAATCGGTGGAACACAAGGAACAGATTCGAGCAGTGCAGCAGAGAGAGAGTGAGGAGGTGAGGGAGGAAGAGAGAAGAGGTGAGGAAAGAAGTGCAGCAGAGGGAAGAAGGGCCGCAGAGGGAAGAAGGGCAGCAGAGGGAAGAAGGGCAGCAGAGGAAAGAAGTACAGCAGAGGGAAGAAGTGCAGCAGAGGGAAGAAGGGCAGCAGAGGGAAGAAGTGCAGCAGAGGGAAGAAGTGCAGCAGAGGGAAGAAGTGCAGCAGAGGGAAGAAGTGCAGCAGAGGGAAGAAGGGCAGCAGAGGGAAGGAGTGCAGCAGAGGGAAGGAGTGCAGCAGAGGGAAGGAGTGCAGCAGAGGGAAGGAGTGCAGCAGAGGGAAGGAGTGCAGCAGAGGGAAGAAGTGCAGCAGAGGGAAGGAGTGCAGCAGAGGGAAGAAGTGCAGCAGAGTGCATCAGAGGGAAGGAGTGCAGCAGAGGGAAGAAGGGCAGCAGAGGGAAGAAGTGCAGCAGAGGGAAGAAGTGCAGCAGAGGGAAGAAGGGCAGCAGAGGGAAGGAGTGCAGCAGAGGGAAGAAGGGCCGCAGAGGGAAGAAGGGCAGCAGAGGGAAGGAGGGCAGCAGAGGGAAGAAGGGCAGCAGAGGAAAGAAGGGCAGCAGAGGGAAGAAGGGCAGCAGAGGGAAGAAGGGCAGCAGAGGGAAGAAGGGCCGCAGAGGGAAGGAGGGCAGCAGAGGGAAGAAGGGCAGCAGAGGGAAGAAGGGCAGCAGAGGGAAGAAGGGCAGCAGAGGGAAGGAGGGCAGCAGAGGGAAGGAGTGCAGCAGAGGGAAGAAGGGCAGCAGAGGAAAGAAGGGCAGCAGAGGGAAGAGTGCAGCAGAGGGCAGAAGGGCAGCAGAGGGAAGGAGGACAGCAGAGGAGAAAGAAGTGCAGCAGAGGGAAGAAGGGCGCAGAGGGAAGAAGGGCAGCAGAGGGATAGCAGGGCAGCAGAGGGAAGAAGTGCAGCAGAGGGAAGAAGGGCAGCAGAGGGAAGGAGGGCAGCAGAGGGAAGAAGGGCAGCAGAGGGAAGAAGGGCAGCAGAGGAAAGAAGGGCAGCAGAGGGAAGGAGGGCAGCAGAGGGAAGGAGTGTAGCAGAGGGAAGAAGGGCAGCAGAGGGAAGGAGGGCAGCAGAGGGAAGAAGGGCAGCAGAGGGAAGGAGGGCAGCAGAGGAAAGAAGGGCAGCAGAGGAAAGAAGGGCAGCAGAGGGAAGAAGGGCAGCAGAGGGAAGGAGTGCAGCAGAGGGAAGGAGGGCAGCAGAGGGAAGAAGGGAAGCAGAGGAAAGAAGGGCAGCAGAGGGAAGGAGTGCAGCAGAGGGAAGGAGGGCAGCAGAGGGAAGGAGTGCAGCAGAGGGAAGGAGGGCAGCAGAGGAAAGAAGGGCAGCAGAGGAAAGAAGGGCAGCAGAGGGAAGAAGGGCAGCAGAGGGAAGGAGGGCAGCAGAGGGAAGGAGGGCAGCAGAGGGAAGAAGGGCAGCAGAGGAAAGAAGGGCAGCGAGAAGGGGAAGAGAGTGCAGCAGAGGAGGAGAAGTGTACAGCAGAGGTAAGGAGTGGCGGACAGGGATGGGAATAGGATTGCAGGGCAGAGAGGAAGGATTGCATCAGGAGGGGAGGAAGGAGTGCAGGTGCAGAGGCAGAAGTTGGCAGTAAGCAGAGTGGGAAGAAGTGACAGAGGGAAGGGAGTGCAACGATGGAAGGAGGCAGGCAGAGAAGGGAGTGCAGCAGATGGAAGGATGCAGCAGAGGGAAGGAGTGCGCAGAGGGAGAGGAGTGGGCAGCATAGGGGTGAAGGATTGCATTCAGGGGAAGGGGAGTTCAGCATAGGGTAAACAGTGCAGGCTAGAGGGAAGAAGTGTCAGCAGAGGGAAGGAGTGCAGCAGAGGGAAGGAGTGCAGTTCAGAGGGCAAGTGACGTTGCCGCAGAGGGAAGAGAGTAGCGGGCATAGGGACGGAGTGCAGAAACAGAGGGAAGGAGTGCATCAGAGAAAGGGGGGGAGGGGGTAGGGAAGGATGGTGCCAGTCAGGAGGGGGGTAAGAATGTGCAGCAGAGGGAGGATAAGTGAGTCAGAGGGGAGAGAGTGAGTGCGATCAGTGGAAAGGGAGGTGCTGAGAAGGGGGTGTGCAAAAAAAAATGGATAAGTTCAGCAGAGGGACTTAATCTAAGGAAGAGAACATTGGTGGCGGATGCACTCCCCAAACTCAACGCATCCAACCTACCAGCATGTCAAAAGGGAAAGGGGGGAAGGCTAGCTGAAGAAGTTGTACAAATCTAGGCTTACCTACCCGCAAAAGTTGTGGAGGAACAGTATTTTTGGTATTTTAATAAGTATAGGGGGGTGAAAATGGAATCCCTAGGGGGGGGAAACTCTGCTGACAGAGTGGGGTGTGGAAATCCCAGTGTCGGCCCCCCCCCCCCCTCTGTATCAAACCCTGCAGAGTGTCCCCCTAGCCTAACCTGGACAGAGTGTCTCCCTAGCCTAACCTGGACAGAGTGTCTCCCTAGCCTAACCTGGACAGAGTGTTCCCCTAGCCTA
>WLWD01005886.1_pt1 | contig 49563 bp, 52 predicted proteins | sample 6712731 | NCBI WGS metagenome assembly WLWD01 (sample SAMN12718690, study PRJNA576275) | sponge metagenome | isolation source: marine sponge | host: Mycale hentscheli | place: New Zealand: South Island, Marlborough, Capsize Point | collected 2014-11-01 | reverse complement strand
AGCCTTAATAACAGCTAGCAAGAATGGTCATGCTGAAGTAGTTAAAATACTACTAGAAAATGGTGCCCAGGTGAATCTGCAAAAGAAAGATGGGTGGTCAGCCTTAATATCAGCTAGCAAGAATGGTCATGCTGAAGTAGTTAAAATACTACTAGAAAATGGTGCCCAGGTGAATCTGCAAAAGAAAGATGGGTGGTCAGCCTTAATGATAGCGGTCCGGAATGGTCATACTGAAGTTGTTAAAGTTCTACTTGAATATGGTGCCGACATGAATCTGCAAAACAAAGATGGGTTGTCAGCCCTGGTAATATGTGATCAGCAAGGCTATGTAAAGCTGACTAAAATAATGCAGGAATATTCGAGTACAGCACAACAACCTGTTATTGTAAGTTTATAAACAAATACTAGTTTTACTAAACAATCCATTAACTGCAAATACAATGATACAAAGTTTGTGAAAATATAAGTATTACAATTACTTACATAATAAATACCTTGCTGACAGACATACTATACCTTCTAATTAGCAGATAAAGCATAAAATATAGCCAAAATACATCTAAATGCTTTTTTTTTTTTTTCAGAAAAAACGTGACGACACATCACAAGCTGAACCTGGAGGTGAGCACTCTAACATAATATTATGTAAATTATGTAAGCATGCAAGCATGTATTACAAATGTATTCTATATATTTAGTATCTATATTATATTGTTATATACAGTATGGTCTGCTTAGCACAAATTGCGAGTGAGTCCTCGTTAGGTTACAATATTGTTATAGTACGGTTATTTTTAACTTCTATTACTCCAGCTACTAATAAGCAGCCAATTGTAAATGGTAAAGGTGTTTCAATTAGCCAGAGTCATTATTACAATAATCACAGAAGCATGCACAATATTCACGAGTTAGTAGACATTAATATTCATTACATTGTGATCACACTTACTTACTGTTGTATTTTTACTTAGACATGTTACTGTTGAGTATTATTATTCTTGCGATTATCTGAATTGTTGAGTAACATAATAGTGTATCTAACTAGGAAGCTACATTGATACATGCACAGGAAATACATCATAATAAGGCAACATATTCCAAAACTGTGAGTTATCCAGCAATCTGCTTTTTACACTTCCTTTGTGCCTACTCCAGTCTGACTAATTTCAAATTAACTTACGTCACTTAAGTAGCTCATCGACAAGCACATACATATGATGTATTTCTTTGGCAAAATTACATGCGGAGTTAAAGCACCTTGATAACTTCTAGAAAGTGACAATAGACGTCACAGCCACACCGCTTGGAAGAGTCTAATGGACATTTTAAATCTTCATCACTATTTTTGCCACAAGAAACTATAACATAAAAGTACAATTGGAATACAAAGTTTCACGCAAATTGTTTTTGTGCAGAATTTTGTATTGATTGCAAAACAAAATACTATATTTATGTGAACCATTTAATTATTTATTATGCATCCTATCTGACCATAAAAATTCTCTAAAATTCTCTACTAAAGCAATTTATTATTAATATATTGTTTTTTGTTCACAGATGAAGAGAAGGAAATGCCGACTATAGTTGAAGTTGAATATCCACAACTAACCTTTGCAACAGAAAGAGGTAAATATTATCATGGTGTGTTGTGAAGTATTACAGCAATAAAAAAAATTAGTTCAAGAGATTAAAAATTCCATTGTTTTTTTTTGTGTTGTTGTATTTTGGCTTACTTGCCCGCACTAGACTAACTTATTTATACTTCCTCATTAATAGAATAAAAATAGCTTTAGTGGTAAATTAATGGAAGTATGCTAATCATGCTGAAGTTAATCCAATTATTCCAGTTAGACTGTAATATTTGAACTAACATTATAATCACCTGAATTATCTCATTAATCACAAACATTGTTTGTTTGTTTTTTTCAACTTGAAATACCAGTTAGCTCTTTACATAGGAATTCAAGTTTTTTAAACAAGCATTTTAAACAACATGTCACTATTCACAATAACATTTTTATTTCTACCAAGCCATCATACTTTTTAATCTTAGCAGCACCCTCCATACATGTAATGTGTATACTGTTATAACGTGGTGTTTAAAAGACATCACATAGGGTGTTTATCAGGATGCATGGTCTCTTGCACACCCCCACTTAAATTATATAACTATCTACATTATTTTACATAATGAGCATATAATATATAAATTGGATGGCTTATAGACGAGTTGTTTGCCACCATTTCTTTTAGTTATGAACTAGCTATGGAAATATTAAGGTTATTAAACTGGAAAGTCCAGATATGACTTTAATTTAACAGCAATCCTAAATTTAAGGTTGTGCTTATACACTAATGAACTAACCAGCCTTAGAAATGTTAAGTTAAATTTGCTATTATTTTTGTGATAGATGAAAATAACAATGCTTCTCTAGGTGAAAACAATACTGCATTTCTAAATGAAAATACTCCAGCCTCCCTTGACTCTCCTCCATCTGCTTCAAAAGCTTGTCAAGAGAAAACAATGGATAATATCACCATGGATCAATATATATCACTACCTGTCATAGAAGAAGGTAACATTTATTACATGATAGATTAATTGAGAAAAATACAATTACTTTACATATCCCTTATTATTTTGCTGAGTGGCCGAAAGCAACGCATACTTTTGTATTTTCTTTGCAGAAGTACCTCAACAAGTACAACAAGAAACACTGCAAGGTTTTACTTCTGAACAGAAAGTTAAAGTCGAATACAAGGGGCAAAAAAGTTCAGTAGATATGAAAAAAGATGGGCTTCAGGTACAATTTGAAGAGAATCAGTCTGGAGATTGCAGCAATACCACCATTAGCATTACCACTGGCTCAGTTGCACCTTCCACATATTTCCACAAGAGACTCGAGCCAATTAGCAAAGTTTATCATATCAGTTGCCCCAAGCAACTCAAGACTCGAGCGACCATAAGGATAAAACACGATGCACCAGATGATGTTCAGAATCTCTGCTTTGTCACTTGTGATGAAAACCAACCTGATGACTTCAAAATCATTCATGGTGGCACTTTTACCCCAAACTATGGGGAGCTGGTAGTCTCAAAATTATCATTTTACTCAATTGGCCGACGGTTTTCTCGATTTGATGTGAGAAGAGTCGTCTATTGGCTGGAAAAGCAATACGTATCATCTCTTCACTGCAACTCTGCATCACGTCTGATGCCTTCTGATCAACAACAGTACTGCGACATCTACCTGTCTGTTGTAAAGAATAGTCGCCTTTTCACAAAAAGTGTGGAGAGCTACATTAACCAGGAATTCCAAGAAGAAGTGAAGTTAGTATCCAGACATGTTGTCCACCTCAATGACACAGACAAAGACGTGACTGTGCATTATATTTATGTGCAAAATTCAGCGACTAATTTTTATCTGCATGAACCTGACTGCACTCATTTGGATAAATCAGTTATTCGTTCGTATGTTGATGCATGTCCTCCTTTTCTGAAATTTCGACTAACTTTCTCGCCTGACAGCTCCGTGGATGTGAAATTTATACTAGAAGGATTTAAGAATATTGATACACATAGTGTGCGTTCTTCTGACCTACCAGGTATTATCATTTAGTCAAATTTACAAATTGTTGAGTATAATCAAACATACTATGCTGTGTGTGCCCGGCTCTTTAGCTTGTAACTGATCACTGTATCTCATTCATTATATTCATGAGACATTTGTAACAACCTTTAACATTGGTTGACATAATGCAACAAATTTATGACTACAATATTCCTAGGTCCTTCCACTACGGGTCCTTCCACTATGGGTCCTTCCACTACGGATCCTTCCACTACGGGTCCTTCCACTACGGATCCTTCCACTACGGATCCTTCCACTACGGGTCCTTCCACTACGGGTCCTTCCACTACGGGTCCTTCCACTATGGGTCCTTCCACTACGGATCCTTCCACTACGGGTCCTTCCACTACAGGTCCTTCCACTACGGGTCCTTCCACTACGGGTCCTTCCACTATGGGTCCTTCCACTACGGATCCTTCCACTACGGGTCCTTCCACTACGGATCCTTACACTACGGAGCCTTCCACTACGGGTCCTTCACTATGGGTCCTTCCACTACGGGTCCTTCACTACGGGTCCTTCCACTATGGGTCACTTCCACTAGGATCCTTCCACTACGGGTACTTCAACTAAAGGCCTTTCCACTAGGGTCCTTCAACTACGTCCTTCAATATGGGTCCTTCCACTACGGATCCTTCCCACTACGGGTCCTTCCACTACAGGTCCTTCCAATACGGGTCCTTCCACTACGGGTCCTTCCACTATGGGTCCTTCCACTACGGATCCTTCCACTACGGGTCCTTCCACTACGGATCCTTCCACTACGGATCCTTCCACTACGGGTCCTTCCACTACGGGTCCTTCCACTACATGTCCTAAAATATCAAGTGATTATGATTTTTCTGCAAGAAAGACTCAAGGTATGCGTTGCATACATATATATCATCAGAAGTAATCCTATTAGAGTATGAGATTAGACATTTGCTAGCATTTACAGTGATGTTTTATTTAACTTTAAGATATTTTAGTTTTAGTTTTTACTAAAAAAATTTAATCCTAATAATAATAGCTGTAGTAGCTATATTAAAAACAATAATTGAGATTTGAAAAATTATAGCTAACTTCATTAAAAAGCTCAACTAGCTATACTTCCTGCTTGTTCAAACTTTACTTGCATACCATTTTAATTATTACTAGGAAACAATTTAGTGATAGTTAATTAACTAAATGGCTAGACATTTTGATTTTTGTTATTGTTAAATGAAATAACTATATTTTTAACCATAAAGAGTGCCAGACCAATCTCAATTATAGCTTTAGTTGTTGTCATTAAAATGACAAATGAAAATTTTTATTATAGATTGGGTTATTGCAGATTTAACTGCTAATCAAGACTTCTCATTATTTTTTCTTTAGAAAACTCATGAGACAAATCAGAGTTTATAATCTTTGAGGTTTTTTCAACATTTAAAATAACCTCAATAATATGTATGTACGAACTCATACTTTGTGGTTATCCTTATTTCGTGAGTAGCTACATACAAATGAAAAACGAATTATCACACTTTAGTCAGTTTTGAGTTCTGTATCAATGCAATTTGCTTGAATTTAACTATACAGGAACCTATTATCCACTCTACAATAACATTAGCCTTGATTGACATAATATTTTGAAATGGGGTCATTGATGTACTACATAGGATTTAGATTTAGTTGGATAATTAGATTTTTCATTATTCATTCATTATAGACTAAATGAACACTAAATGAACACAGAAATTTCCAGCATGTACCAATAGAATGATATAATTATACCACCAATTGAGGGGCAATTTCAAAGAGGAAACAAAGCAAGATCACAGCATTAATACTGATTATAAATATCCACTAAACTGAACACATTTTTTTATTTCAGAGATTCCATTCGATATGAGACATCTACATGTCCTTGGAAAGCCTGAGACAGAACAGCTGCACTTGATTGAAGCCATCAGTTCTGAGTGGGAGAAAACTGGTGACCTTCTTGGTCTGAGTACTGACCGCATTAGCATCATAAAAAAGAACAACGTGTGCACAGGAGTAGAAGCTTGCTGCCGTGCAGTTATTTCACACTGGCTCCACCATGATTCACAATTCAATTATGAACGAAGTTGGGATGGATTTCACAAGCTGCTCTTAGACTTACAAATGTCAGAATTGGCCAAAAGTCTTGGTAATATTGTTTTTTCAGAGTCATCATCATCACCATCATAATTAATGTGGTGATAATATCACCATTTTTCCATTTTTCTCAACTATTATTGCTTATTGTTTATCTTGTTGCAATATTTTATTTTCCTGTTTGCTTTCTTTACATCGCACACGAGTTCACCCCATTGTCATGCTGCATACCACGAGTGTCATTCTTTTTCATGTAATTCTTCTTTCCCTTGTAGCTACAACTCTATTCACATTACACTCCTGCAAGTACACTTTTGTTCACCTCACATTCCATTGTAAACTTTTATTCATACTGTAATATCCACTTATTGATGTCAGCTATTTCTAGAGCTTTATCATAATTTTTTATATGTCAGAACTGCAGTGATGTTACTTAAATACTGTTATATATTTAGATACATTAATTAGTTCATATTTGTAGTTCTTTGTATTTTGCATAAATACCTTTGTCGGTTCCTGTCATTTGAGTTGAGTTCTAATCATATGTAAAGTTGCAATTACAATTAACTATTATAAAATTAAGGCCACGAGGACGGTATTTCATTATGGACGATGATAGAGCTGGATCTCGGATCATACAGCAGTTGCTGCAATTGGGAGGTTGGACAGATTCTTCGCTTCGAGCAACTCAATAACCGCTTATGTGGGGAGGGTGCAGCTGTTTATGGATGCCAATGGTATTCCAGATAATATAAAAGTTGACATTTTTCTCAGCACTATTGGAGGAAAAATGTATTCTTTGTTACGGAACTTATTGACACATTCGACGATATCGTGAGCACGCTAAAGAATCATTTTGAGCCAAAACCTGCTAGAAATTGTGGAACGTTTGGCTCGGACGAGACCGTGGCTCAATACGTAGAGGAACTCAGGATGCTATCGACTAATTGCAACTATATAATTATTGTTGATGCGGCTCTTCGTGACCGTTTTGTGTGTGGCCTTAAAAGTAAAACCTTTCAAAAGAATCTTTTGACGGAGGCTAATCTTACATTCGGTGGTGCAGTATTCCAAGCATGTCTAGAGTGGCAAAGTTGTTTTCTTTCATTCCCATTGACTTTGTAATGAATTTAGAAAAAGTACTTTTCCTCCTGTGGAGGAATACTTTTACCTGCTTTGACGAGACATTTCCAATGTGTAGCTACTTCAGTTTGAAAGTTATTTAAGTCTTTTGCACAGATAACTTAACCCTTTCGTTCCCAAACTTCTCCGAATTTTTTAAAATAGTTACTTTATAGCTAGAACCTTCAGATTGCATACACAGGTGCCCAATGCGTTGGAAAAGCATCTAAAATAGCTTTCAGCCAGGGCTGCTTCGACAGTACCTCACAGCAGTTGCGTTTATTTCTTCCTCGGCAAAAAAAAAAACATCGGTTCTCCGTCGAAATTTAAAAAAAGTTACCTTCTCCACAGCAGCTTCATTTATGGATCCAGTCATCTCCAGATCTTTGTAGAAGCAGCGAAAAATTGCTTGAGCCCAGTAGCCTTCCATAACACATTGAAACAACCGCTTCTTTGCCGACCAAGACTTTGCGGTTTGACTTACTGTCTTCTTTTTTTTTTATAAAATCGCCAGTTCAACTGGGGGCCTCCCCATTACGTACAGTCTTAGGTAATGCTTATTACATCATAGGAAAAAAGTGAGCGTGTCGTGTGATCCAGGTAACTATGCAAAAAAAAATTTTTTTCGAAGTCAATTTGGAAAGATGGCGTCTACCAGTTACAGTGCTGTGGAAGTTTTATACTTGCTTGATACTGACTCTAGCGACTCAGGATCAAGCGGAGAAGAGGGAGACGACATCTAGGGCTATAGGAGGCCCTGTATCAGGGTTGGGGACCAGACCCCGTCAACTCTGACACTGACAATGGAAGTCAAGAAGATGATCGATGTAAGCTTGTCTTTCTCTTGTCTTTCTCTTGAAAACTAGCAAGCTTCTGTTGTGGAAAGGACTTATTTATATCTATATTGAGATGGAGAAAGCTGTTTAGCTATAATATATATATATTTCATTGAGTTTTGAGATTTGAAAGTGGGTTGTGGTTTGTTGAACAATTTCAAATTTTCAAAAAAATTTAATTTTTTTTACCAGAATGTACTACTAGGACCAGATGTGTATGCAGTCACCGACCCGATTGTGAAGAGGAATTGTGAAGAGGACGCAGATAAGGCAACAGGAGCAGAGTCTTCCATTGACAAAGGAGAAGATGCTGGACCTGGCGAACTACACTCGGAGCCCCACCCCCCTCCCTCCCAAACAAAAATCCTGTATGAAACCGCATACAATACATCATAAAGTTGCAATTATATAGGATCATGAATAATTTGTTGTTTGTATTACAAATACCTTTGTTGTTTGTGTTTTTGTGTATATGAAATTGTTTTGTAGTGGAGCTCCACGTCCGATGGCGTATGTTCCTTGTAGACACTCATAGATGTCTCCTACATGATCACAATCAGCACCAAACACAGCAAACAACATATTTTATTGTTGAACTAATATAATATTGGTATAAAGTACATCAAACAATATTATTTCTATTTTTTTTTATTATTATTATTGGTGGGAAAAGTGGAATTTTTTTGGAAAAAAATTTTTTTTTTTTAAAGTAATAGTAGAGGGCCTAAATATTATTCAATTTTCTCAATCAAAAAATGAGGGGAATCCCAAACTCTTGGTCTATTTAGTGATATATGGTTGCTATGGGGTTTTCCCAGCCAGCATCGAGTTAAAAAAAAAAACGGTATTGCACTATTCCGGGGTAGAAGATTAGATTTTTCCGCGCGCGTCCAAACAATTCGGGAACGAGAGGGTTAACTACAGTTTAGAACATGCATACCATCTAACAATGTAATAGGAGGTAAACTACATAGAGTATCCCGGCCCTAAATGGGGATGAACACTATGAGGAATTTGAAGTCCCTATGCCAATACAAAACTACTCCAGTTATGCTCTAACAGGTAAATTGCTGTAGTTTTGGCAATAAAAAGGACAAAGAAGTGAGTTTTCACAAGAAATTTATGAAAACTCACTTCTTTGTCCTTTTTATTGTTATTGTAACATCCAGGGACACAGCAAGTGTACCCACCCCTCATACCTTTAGCCAAACTTCTCTCTTGAGACTCACCACAAGCTAGGTCACTTCCAGGAAAATCCACAGCAGCACAAGAAGTGGCACCACCTGGCATTGGGTTCTGAAAGAACCAGTAACCTCACCTCCTGGCAATGAGTTCTGAGAAGAACTAGAAGAGAGGCCACCTGTCAATCAGTTCCGAGAAGACACTCGTCAACTATCCAACTATCACGCAACTACCACTCCAACAACCCAACCAAAAAATTCTGAATTTGCTATCAGCAACTGGGAAATTTCATATTATAGCTATTCCTGTAATTTGGTAGCTCTTTGCAGCATACCGCAGGTGCTACAGCAAAAAATAAGCCAAATGGTAAGCAAAACTAATTTGGCGAGCGAGCGAAGCGAGCGAGCAACTCTAAGATGTAGTCTATGGAAATCCTGAATACGTCACGTCGTCCTTTAAACGCGCGTGCGCATTCCAGAACTTCTCTTGTTAAAACGCGATACGTCGTTTCCATTTGCGCATCCTGAATACGTAGTCTTTTAAACGCGAGCGCATTCCATTTGCGCATATGGCTCATGCGTGCGCCAAACGACCCCAATGCAATTGAAAGTGTCAACATTTCCCCAGAACCTCGCTCGCCCAACCAATGCTACACGAGCATTTTCTAGTACATTTTCAATGGGAGCGGTAGTGCAATGATACCACCGGTGGGCGCGGCCGAAGCTTCCGTGATGTCATCATGCAAATACTGTGTGAGGAGAGGTACAGGTGCTCAAATAATTCTGCGCTCATAATTTTTGGCGGTGAAAGATTTGGCCGGGATGCATGCGGTGTTGTCTGTGTCTTATAAACGCTGAAACTGCTGAAATTCCTGGTGAGTGACCAAACAGAAGCAAGGAAACAATATTTAGGTGGTAGTTGCTGCTGGCAACTCCAAAATGGAAAGTGTTTATATTGAGATTTAATGGTAAGGGAGTGTGTGGTTAAATGCTGGGGTGGGGGAATGAAGAGCAAGGGCATCATTGGAGCCATAGTAGGAAGTGTCCCTCCAGTCTTATAGTTAGGGTGTACTTGAGCAATTTTTCATGTGTACGTGCTACTACAGTACCTTTTGGATAACTGACTCTACTGTATATTAACCAACTGGTAATGTAGCATTTATTGGTGAATAGAATATATTTTTGAAGAGCAGAGCAGATTATAATTCCTTTCTTCTTCTTTTTTTTTTTCTTTTTTTTTTCTTCTTTTGCTTCCATTAGCTAATATAGAGAAAAAAATGTGCTCTTTGGAACAGAGTATTATACACTGGTGGATGATGTTTCCCGTGTTGTTGTTGTTTTTGTTTGTTTTCTTTTGGTTTTCACTACTTTATCAGGTATCATTTGCTGTTGTTGTTTTGCAACTGCTTTCTGTAAGTGTCGTATTCATTATAATTAAAGTGCCATAAACTTAATATTACACTTCCAATTAATGTGGCACTTAATTAGATAACTTTTGTTGTTTGTACTGGGCTTTATTTTATTAACATTACTTCTAATTGATATATAAGGGTTTCACTCTACAAATCTATTTTTACTGTTCTGTCAGGAATCAACTGCCTGAACACAAGAGAACATGAAAGTCTCTGCATCTAAGTGTGGATAATACTTCCAGTCCAAGTGGCGCTATAATTACAGTGAATAGTTATATGGTATGTCGTGCCAACAATGTGTTTTTGACTAATTCTTAGTCCTCTGCCAATATCTTCACTTACTGGGAATAGAGAGAGCATGAGTACTACACTTGAACCTCTATTATCCGGACGGTCTTTGACCAAGAGGTGTCCGTACTATGAAATGAAATGTCTGTAACTTAGAAACAAGCCTTTTTGATTGGGACCAATAGTAAACTGATGTCCCTTTACCACAAATATTGCATGTTGTCAATACACATTCATAGTGGCTGTGTGTGCGTCCGGTAGACAGAGGTGTGTCCATACGTTACTAACTTACAGAGGTGTCCATAACCTACAGAGGTGTCCATAACTTAGAAGAAGAACAGATAAGAGAGGTTGAGTGTATTATTAATGAGTGATGTGGGCAGATTTTTTGTAATGATCAGTACCATCTTGATAGCTGTTTCTGAAGTTTGATGGGATGGAGAAACATTCTAAACAGATAATTAGACTCACGGGGGTTGGTTTTACTGCCACAAAATGTTAGTAAGCATCATTCCAGCTTCTTCTTTTTTTCTCTTCTTGGTGTGTCGAAGTAAGTGTGCAAGAAGTGTAGCCAGCTGTACACTGCTAGAGGATGCTATACAGTATGATCTGTTGTCTGGCCAAGTAGTGGATTGTTTGCTTATGCTTTAGTTAATTAAAGTATACAATACAGAAGGTAAGTATCGTTTGGTTGCCACAATGCATACCAAATATATTTGATGTGCATGTAATAGAACTTCACCATTGAACTGGGCATGCGCTCCAATAGCGCAGTGTGGTGAGAGAGCTATAGCCAAGTCGAAAGTTTGTGAAGAAACATACCCCCTCGCCACCACCCTGACTTCCCTACACACATGCCTGACATATTTACATACACCACTTGGAAATCGCACGCATACAAACACACACATACCACACATAGCCATCACACACCACACATACACAATTCATAATAGGAAGCATTTAATATTTTTAAGCTGTAGTGTTCTATAGGTGTTGTGTGTGTGTGCATTTGATGAGAATATTTTTCATTTAAGCTGTTCTGAACCAGTAACATGTACTTTACCTTATGTAAGCCAACACTAGGTTATAGTTGGTCATTTGTATGCCAAACTGCCTTTGCTTAGCTAGGTTGCTTCACTGTGCTTTATATTTTCAATGTCCATGTATACAGGTACGTGTACCAATGCCTATCAATGTCCATGTATACTGGTACGTGTACCAATGCCTATCAATGTCCATGTATACAGGTACGTGTACCAATGCCTATCAATGTCCATGTGTACAGGTACGTGTACCAATGCCTATCAATGTCCATGTATACAGGTACGTGTACCATACCTATCAATGTCCATGTATACTGGTACGTGTACCAATACCTATCAATGTCCATGTATACTGGTACGTGTACCAATACCTATCAATGTCCATGTAAACAGGTACGTGTACCATACCTACCAATGTCCATGTATACAGCCAGTCATTGTTAATAAGTTTCTAGCACACACACTCAACAGACTGAGGAGTAAATTATTTCAATTAAGCTAATTGGGACATTATCTCTTTCACTGCTAGATATTTCACAACCAATGGGATAAAATGAAAAAAAAATCAGTATAACTTATATTTCCATTTCTTGGTAATGAGTTTAATTTTGAGACATTTAATGATCTAATTACACTCATAAATGCTACCTCAAGCGTGCAGGGAATGGTTGAAAAATATGACTGCCAACATTGATACTATACAGCATGCAGCTTGGTTCAAGCTGAATAGATCCTCACTTATCCGAACCCCTTTTATCCAAATTTCTGTTTATCTGAACACCAGTTGTGAACTATAATTATATTCATTGGAATTTTGCTGTGCATTAAATAGAGAATAGATCGGTTTCCTATGTTCAAAATGACTCATTTTGCATATCCCAACATTTAGCTTATCTGAACATCCCTCAGTCCAAGGTGGTCGGATAAGTGAAGGTCTACTGTACTTAATATTCTGTTCTACAAAAAGAATTTTAGTGCTTTATACATAGAAGTAGATTGTTGTTGATTTAATTTGGAGAGTCGCGAAATAATAACGGTGGTGAAAGAATAATTGTTTAAATTATTGTTTTTAACCCTTTCGTTCCGGATCCCGCTTTGAAGCGGGTGAAGACCGATTGACTTCTCCGAATTTTTAAAAATAGTTACTTTATAGCTAGAACCTTCAGATTGCATACACAGGTGCCCAATGCATTGGAGAATCATCTAAAATAGCTTTCAGCCAGGACTGCTTCGACAGTACCTCACAGCAGTTGCGTTTATTTCTTCCTCAGCAAAAAAAAAAAACATCGGTTCTCCGTCGAATTTTAAAAAAAGTTACCTTCTTCACAGCAGCTTCATTTATGGATCCAGTCATCTCCAGAGCTTTGTAGAAGCAGCAAAAAATTGCTTGAGCTCAGTAGCCTTCCATAACACATTGAAACAACCGCTTCTTTGCCGACCAAGACTTTGCGGTTGGACTTACTGTCTTCTCCATTTTTTATAAAATCGCCAGTTCAACTGGGGACCTCCCTATTACGTACAGTCTTAGGTAATGCTTATTACATCATAGGAAAAAAGTGAGCGTGTCGTGTGACCCCGGTAACTATGCAAAAAAAAATTTTTTCAAAGTCATTTTTTGGAAGATGGCGTCTAGAAATTACAATGCGGTGCAAGTTTTAGACTTGCTTGATGCTGACTCTAGCGACTCAGGATCAAGCGGAGAGAAGGGAGACGACATCTAGGGCTATAGGAGGCCCTGTATCAGGGTTGGTGGACCAGACCCCGTCAACTCTGATACTGAAAATGGGAGTCAAGAAGATGATCGAGGTAAGCTTGTCTTTCTCTTGTCTTTCTCTTGAAAAATAGCAAGCTTCTGTTGTGGAAAGGACTTATTTATAGCTATATTGAGATAGAGTAAGCTGTTTAGCTATAATATATATATATATTTCATTGAGTTTTGAGATTTGAAAGTGGCTTGTGGTTTTTTGAACAAATTCAAATTTTCAAAAAAATTTAAAAAAGTTTTTACCACATATACTACTAGGACCAGATGTGAATGCAGTCACCGACCCCGATTACGCAGATGAGGCGACAGGAGCAGAGTCTTCCAGTCATGAAGGAGAGGATACCGGACCTGAGTCTTCCAATGATGAAACACGAATAGGCAGCAGGTTCCAGTGATGAAGAAGAGGAAGTGGCTCCTCCTGCTCCGAGTTCTGGACGTCCTCGCGGTCGGAGAAGGCGGGAATCGAAGAACAAGAGTCGGGTGGATGAGGTAGGGGGAGAGTGGAAGAAAGATGACAACACACCCATTGATATTCCATAATCTTTTGTGTGAAGGACCACAAACTTTGATATTTGTGGCTGCCCCCCCCCCTGAACATCCCAAAAGTTGTAATATGTATTGTTATTGTCGTTGTCGTTGTCTGTGTTTTTGTGGTGTTGTAGTGGAGCTTCACACTCGATGTATATGTGTGTGCGTGGAGTTGAAATGTTATTCTGGCGCTTCCAGATCTAACCGGGGAGGGAACGAACTCGGGGGGGGGGGGGTCTTTTCCAATCGGGGGGCTACTATGCCCATGTAAGTTGAATTTCATGTATGTGTGTGTGTGTACACATGTATGTGTGTGTGTGTACACCAGTCAATTTATATTATACATTTATTTTTATGATCTGTATTCACCTGTATCTTCTTTTTTCTAGTGTGTGTGTGTGTGTATGTGTGTGTGTGCGTTTGTGGAATGAGAGAGAGCAACCGTGGACAAACAGTATGTGGCACTTCCGTATATAACCTGGGAGGGAACTCTGGATCTTTTTGGATCGTGACTGCTATGCCCATGTAAGTTGAATTTCATGTGTGTGTGTGTGTACACCAGTCAATTTATGTATAATAAATTATACATTTATTTTTATGATCTGTATTCACCTGTAGCTTCTTTTTTCTTGTGTGTGTGTGTGTATGTGTGTGCGTGCATTTGTGGAAAGAGAGAGAGAGCAACCATGAACAAACAGTATGTGGCACTTCCGGATCCAACCTGAGAGAGAACGAACTCGGTGGTCTTTTTCGGTCTGTGACATCATCCATGCCGGGTAAGTTGAATTTCATTTCAACTTACTGATATTTGGGTGTCCAGCTAGGGCTGGGGGGGTTATGGTACAAGAATGTCAGTGAAAAGTAATGACGGGGGAGGGGGGGTTATGGTACAAGAATGTCAGTGAAAAGTAATGACGGGGGAGGGGGGGTTATGGTACAAGAATGTCAGTGAAAAGTAATGACGGGGGAGGGGGGGGCAATTCAGCGAGGCCAGCTGTTATGTTACAAATATCATTGTTGTCTTGTGTTTTTTTGTTATTGTATGGAGGTTCCGGATCCTATGGGAGGGATCGTTCAGTCTGTGCCACCATCCATGCCGGGTAAGTTGAATTCCACGTGTGTGCTTGTACTGCTTTTCATTTTCAAATTACACTTTCTCAATACAACGATTGTTTCTCTCATGTACAGTGTGGAGTATACATACCAGGGTTCATACAGTGGGAGGCTAGCGCTGGGTTCCCCCCTAGAATTTTGGGAGTTGAATAGAAATGAACATTTAGGAAGCATTTATTTTTAGTCTGATATTGTATCCCATTATGTTCCTATCATAACTGAGCCATTTAGTGCATAGGACCGAACACTGATCATCAGTGTGAAGTATAGACTCGTATGCAAAGATGTGCATCAAAGTAGTGTAGGTTCAAAAAAATGGGTGTGGCGAAGTACACTCGGAGCCCCACCCCAAACAAAAATCCTGTATGAAACCGCATACAATACATCATAAAGTTGCAATTATATAGGATCATGAATAATTTGTTGTTTGTATTACAAATATCTTTGTTGTTTGTGTTTTTGTGTATATGAAATTGTTTTGTAGTGGAGCTCGACGTCCGATGGCATACGTTCCTTGTGGACACTCATAGATGTCTCCTACATGATCACAATCAGCACCACACACAACAAACAACATATTTTATTGTTGAACTAATATAATATTGGTATAAAATGCATCAAACAATATTATTTCTATTTTATTTTATTTTTTTATTGATGGGAAAAGTGGATTTTTTTGGGGGAAAAAAATTTTTTTTTTGAAATATTAGTAGATGGCTTAAATATTATTCAATTTTCTCATTCAAAAAATGAGGGGAATCCCAAACTCTTGGTCTATTTATTGATATATGGTTGCTATGGGGTTTTCCCAGCCAGCATCGAGTTAAAAAAATAAAACGGCAATGCTCTATTCCGCGGTAGAAAATTAGATTTTTCCGTACGCGTCCAAACAATTCAGGTACGAAAGGGTTAAGCCAGGTTACAAACTGTGACACCTGTTATTTTATGAAACTTGTCAGAAAATTGTATTAGTCTTCAAAGCCTGTGCCTATATTCACATGAAGTGAGGCAATATATCATTACACACATGCACATACACACACACGGTGCACACACATACATTCATATACATACACTCGTACGCATACACGATGCACATACACATGCGTACACACACGTGTGCATGCACGCAGTATGCACATGCACACAGTCATGCTCAAAGGTGATGCACACACGTCTAAGCAGCACACACATTATTCATACACACACATACATACACACATTTGGCACATATGCACACATGCAGGCACATACATGTGTAACCACATGTTAATGAGTAAGACCTGAGAGTAGCTTGCTTGTTGCATTTGCTGGCCAATGCTACTTATGGTGGTGGTGGGTGATGTGATTATGTAGTGGATGAGCCCTCACTAGGAACATTGCAATATGTTTTACTAGGAGGTTGTGGGAATGGTGACTCTGAAGTTCATACTACAAAACAAGGATAGTTCACTTGTGCAAAATTAGTCAGGCACTGATGAAAGGCCTTCAGGACCCTAAAGTATAGTATGAGTCATGTTTTTAATGCATGCTCAGAGCATTCATATAGAAATGTTCAATATCCTGAACACTCGCATGATGTGGAATGTGTTAGTGTACATACATACATACATACATGCATGCATACATACATACATACATTTGTGTTACGTCATTCATAATTGACATAATTGGTCAAAAAAATATGGATTAAATAGTGGCACAGCCCACCCTTTTTGAACCTCTGGGTGAAAGCAATGTTTCTGAGAACAACACATGCGTGGTATAAATTGATTACATGATAGAAAAGTCTGCCTCTGTAAACTCACTCGTTTCCCATTATCTCTCAGATTTACCTCGGGGAATAATCGAAACATGACTTTTCCCCACAACCCACACTTAGCTTTGATCTTATAAGCACCAACAAGCAAACAAACAAACATATATATATGCATAATATATACTCACACACACTTATATCATAGTTCATTCGAACTGGCCAATCAGATTTATCAGTTGGATGTGGTTGTTTTTGCTGGAGGTATGCCATCGAATGATTAACAAAACTTTCAAAACTTAGTTCAGTGAGACAATTCATTTATTCCTAATGAAACCATCTACAAGCAGACGTTTTGATTGATGTCATCAGCTTTATGAGTGTCAGTATGGTCAAGTTATTATTTTTTTTGTCAGTTTGGTTGGACTTGCACTTTGAACTTACAATTGAGAACTGGGCGAGGAATACTTGAAAGCTATCACCTACTTTGTGAACTGGAAGAGTGCCACAAGATTATTTCAATTGGCCAGAACAGTCTCAGTCCAATACAGAGAATAAGGGTCTACTCCTTCATTTTATTTTATTTCTGATTAAGTTTAGTAGCTACATTAGTTTGGTTTGTTTTTGTGTCAATTCAGTTACACTACTTGGTTTGGTCTGTACAATATTTGAATTACCCCTTGGGCCTTAGGCCCTCAGTAGTGTAAATGCCCTCAGTAGTGTAAATGCCCTCAGTAGTGTAAATGCCATATAGATCTACACCTTATAACATGTCCTAAATGCTTGTATCCTATTTCTACAGGTCAGCAGGATGTGACTAGTAGTGATACTTTGCTTACACTAAACACTATCTCAATCACACATTATGTTGTTGTCTATTGATCCATGGTCAATGTGCCAGCTGTACATGTTTTATTCAAGAAAGTTGAGATTTGTTGTTTCTGGATGTGTGTGGGTGGGGGGGGGGGGGGGGGTGTTGTGGTGGTGGTGGGAGAAGGGGATGGGTGGGGGGGGGGTAAATTGGGTGGTTTAAGGGGTGGGGCTCTCCCCTTTCCCCCCTAGATGAAGCCTTGAAGTGTGGGTGTGTATGTGATCGTAGAAATGAAAAGATCTCCATTGAAACAACAATAATATTGTGTTTGTGTGTGTGTGTGCTTGGTTTGTGTCCATGGATGGCTGAGTGAACATGATGACTTGAGAGTGGGTGTCTAATGTGGCAACTAAGTGGCAAGTGAAGAAAGGAACCTACATATATTGGATGAAGAAAAAAATAATTTCTTGGAGAAAGATAACATTATCAAGAAAACGGTACAACAAACGAGTTCAATGAAGCTTGTCTAGATATTCCCACTGGAATATTAGCTAGCTAACTGTTCATCATGCAGCAGAGCTGGTTCACTAATTTTTTTTTTTTTTGTTGCACTAATATTTTTGATTGCCTTCCAGTCATCGGGGTTTCAAAACTTCTGGTAGGTGGAGCTTAATAATGGCTGACAGATTTCTAGGGGTGAGTGTTGTAGTAGCACTAGTAGTATTTTAACGGTTTTCTGCTTATGTATTGGTGTATTTATGTTTCTGTTGCCATATTCTGGAGATTGCTTTAAACTAAATTCTGACCTGATGATACCCAAGTTGAAATGCATTTAAGGTTCGAAGGGAGGTCATTTTTTTTTTTGTTCTTACCTTGTATGCAATATGTAATATATATAATTATGTACACCTGAATTGCATGAAGTCATGGCTCTATCAAATACATCAATTCCAGTTTGTTCGCATGGGATTGTGGAATTGCTATGTTTACAATAATCTGTCATTACAATATTTAGCACTGTGTAGTTATACTACAAGATGAAAGTGCCATAGACTTTATGCTGTTTGTTTCCATATTTGCCACATCCAAAAAGTGAACCATGACAATATAGAAGATATAGTCATTACTCACCATACATGTTTGTGTATCAGTATGATGTAGTTGTAAGTCAGATGCTTAGGTGAATATGATAAATGTACAGCAAATTCCAGTTCAATGTGAGTGGAGAAATTGTACTCAATGCTTTGAAGATCATTCTGACTACCTTACAATATTGCTAGACACAGACGTGTCACCACTCATCCAAAGTGTGTCTGTGTGTGTGTGTAATGATGCATGTAAGTACATTCTGTGGCAGAAAGGCATCACACTGTGTGTGTGCATGTGTTTGTGTGTGTGTGTGTGTGTGTGTGGTGTGTGTGTGTGTAAGGACACATGTGTACATGGGAGAGCATTGATAAGCAGTTTCACCACTTACAAAATTGCTTGTGGCTTATGCTTGAAATGGTATCATTTATTAACACCGATATTCAGTATAGTGATATTCTGTATAGGACTGGTCCTCCATGTAGTGTGCTGCTGAAGAGCCAGTTGTTGAGTTAGTTTGGTGAGTTAATTGGAAGTAGTTTTTGAGGATTTCACACATCAGGCATAAATATTGGTTCCATATAGTGGCAATGAATAAATATGATATATGTTTTACCAGTTGTTATACATTTTCATGTTTTGCTTGCTGTGTGCGTGCATGTCAGGGTGTTCTATAGTCAGTGTTTATAGTGTGAAAATGTTGAACACTTGGCATGATGCGAATATATTCAAATTAAGTTGAGAGTGTGAGTTAAAGACAAATTTTTCTTTTTTGTGCATTCAGAGGTAAATGTGTCTGTTAGAGGTGGCCGAGTGTAGTTGGAGTGAAAATGAGGATTATAATAGATTAGTGTGTTAGTGAAAAACAAAACAACAACAACGTATGTATGTACAGACCAAATTAAATATTTGTTTCTAACCCTTCTCCCTTCTTGGAGAATATGATGTTGTTTTTTGTATTTATTTCTACCGAGTATGTATAGATCATCTAAGCCCCGCCAATACCCCACCATTCGATAATACGCGAGCAGAAACAATCGCGCATTAGTAGCAGACGTATACTTTGCGAAGTTGTGGTGTTTTAGTTTAGCTTCTTGTTGTCTTTTATTCGTTTACAGCAACTCTCCATACGTCGTCTGAGCTCAGCAGCAAGTTGCACCAGGCTGCCTCTCCACCAGTAGCCGTTCTCCGGAATATGCGCACCTGAACTCAAGTGGATGGATCCATCAGGCTCGATTTCTGCGGAGCGAAGACTTCCCAAGCTGCGCAAATCTAATACCTTCACCTTTGGCTATCTCCAATAAACTGCTCTCTCTTCGGACTCTCTTGTTATTGTTGTATTGATGTTTGTTTACTCTTGATATAGGCGGGCTCTTTTTAGAACCAATACAAACTAATTGAAAAAAAAATTGCTCGCGTACTCGCATTACGAGATATGGGGGTGGGGCTATTTCTTAAGAATTGCAAGTGGAATTAAAGTTCCAAATTTTGGGTCAGTTTTCTTGGAATCTAATAATGAGAACGACACAAAAATTTTATACACGGGTAAATGAACTGCACTACAGCGAGAATTTTTCAATATCTTATAAATAGAAAAAATTGCGAATATATCATAAAGTAATATTGAAATGAATAAGAACTCGCTGTCTTGCAGTGAGCCATCCCGCAGTTCTTATCAAAGAATTCTTCTGATTGGTCCCCTAGCCCTAGCCCTAGCCCTTGCGCGGCGCTATAATAATTGGTCACGCGCGGCGCTATAATTGGTCACATGATTTGATTAACCAATGAAATGAGTTTTTTGATAAGAACTGCGGGACTGTAGCTTGCAGTAGAGTATCGGCTCGGCTAGTAGTGCACCAAATTGCGGAGCTCCAACTTACCGCACCGCTCCAAAAAAGTGCCCCAAAGTTTTATAACCAGGCCCCGATATTTCCTCCAGATTCGCTCTAAAATTAGTGAGCGGCTCCTTCGGCAGGTACTTTGTCCTTGTGTTGTAGTGGAGAAGCCCCTGTAAGTAAACAATAGTAGTAATCGTGCATAGCAACCATCAACAAAAATTGCGTAGGCGGTGTGCGGGCACCCTTATTTTAATCATGCACTCTATATATTGACCAGGTTATTGTTACCACGAAAATATTCACCTACAAGTGAAATGTCCCACTCCCCTCTTCCCTCCCAAACTGAAACAGGACAGTCCTGGATTTTTTTACATTGTCCTGTGTCCTGGATTTACAGCAGTTATTTTTCCTGGATGATGGGGTTGAGTGATAAGAGTTTATACTATTTATATAGATACTGACTTTGATAGCTAGGGAAACTAATAGATTTGTAGTGTAAAGCTGATTGTTGACATTGCATAGATAATGTTGCACAGGGTTATATACAGATGTGTTTGTGTGTGCGCACTAGTACTTATAGTGTGCTATATTTGTGCGTGTGTACCCACTATTATTAAGTGTGCTCTGTTTGTGCGTGATGTGCCCACTATTACTGAGTGCTTTATTTGTGTGTGTGTGCCCACTATTACTGAGTGCTTTATTTGTGCGTGTGTGCCCACTATTACTGAGCGTGCTCTATTTGTGCATGTGGGCAGAGTGTGCTCTATTTTGTGCATGTGTGCCCACTATTACTGAGTGTGCTGTGCGTGTGCGCCCGCTGGAGGAAACTTGTACAATATTGGCATAGTGGGTCAGGTCATGTGATAAATGGGGGGAATAACTTTATACAGTTTAAACGTGTGTGAAAGTTTTGGCATATTGGGCATATTGTTGGGAAGTGAAAAAGAGAAAAATAAAGTGGTGGCTAAATCAATGGTTGAAGTAGAGTGTTAGACAGTCTACTCCAGAGACAGCGTGGTTTGGGTAACTTTTTCATAGCCTAAGTTGAAATTATTGACCACATCTACCTGCTAGTCTTGTGCACAAATTGTTTTGTGTAGGCTCATAGCAGTATTGATTTGCTGGTATGGACTAGTCTGTTGACTTTAATTGATTTATTTGACTAATAGCCATATTATGACAGGTTCAACCAAACGTACAAAGTCTTAATTAACTAATTTAATGGGTGGTTGAAGAACTGAACATCATTGAAAGTTTTATTTTATTTAGTGGTCACACAAACTACAAGATATTGGTGGAAGTGCTCAGTTAAGTTTGTATAAATGAAGTTTTGCTGTACAAGTAATGGTACATTCAAAATAAAATCAAAATCAAAATAAGTTTTGATTCAGGATTGGAAATGTCCTATTACCAAAGCCAAATGCAGCCTTTTTGGAGCCTTCTCATTTTTGTATGCAGTTTAGTATGTGACACGGAGACAGTGCTGTACACAGCATTATAGACCTGACCCAGGAAGCTGGAGCCAGTATATCAAGTCTCTTACTAATCTTTTAGAAGTATCTTGAATAGTGTTTTGTACATTTGCACATGATCTGTTTACAGTCGCGGTAGAATTATTGTATCAATCTTTTTTTGTTCCAATATATTTCCATTTCCATATAATATTTTTATGTAACCTTTATCATGTGTATATTGTGTATTTATAATATTTTCTTTTTGATGTTATGCTTTCTGGTAGGTATGAGTTGGCAAATCTACCTTAAATTTTGCTGCACTTCCACTTGGATACCAAACCATAACAAGTGAGCAAATTCATTTCTAGTATAATTGGTCCTAGTCTGCACATTACAATGCAGTGTTGGGTTACAGTAGTGGGCTTGTTCTTTAGGCCACTTTTGTGCAAGTGATTGTGTTTCTCTTGGTGCACACACACACACATGCACTCACACATGTACACACAATGTTTTTTGGTTTGGTTGATTTGATTTACATATGCGTTAGTTTTGATAGTCTTGTACACACCAGGGTTTCATACAGGATATTTTGCTGGGGGTGGCTGATTAGTTTTTGACTTGCAAAGAGGTGTGTGAGATTTACAAGATAGTTCATGTATACAATATCAAGCTGTATTTCACTTGCATGCACTTTAAAAAAATATGACCGCTCAGTCCGGAAGTATATGACAGCATTCTCTGTACATTATGCAATACTGCGGTGTAGTGTAGTAAGATGTTGCAGTATGGGTGGGCTCAAAGACTATGTGTTTGTAATTTCCAGGTGTTAATAGGAAAAAATCACATTCTTGGATTGTGCCCAAAAACATTATGGGGGGAAGGGGGGGATCCAGCCCCCCCCCCTTTCCTATACCACTGCAATAAGTACACTATGTATCTATTTTTAAGGAGGATCATGTTAGCCACACCCATTTTATAACTCGGGTTCACATCTTTGCATAACAGCAATTATGTTAGTTGAAATTATCTCAATAGATAGATTGTAATTGGATGCTCAACATTCAATACTATTAAGTTTTTCTTGTAGTCATAGCTTACATGTTTAACTCATAACGAAGTCAAAACTCAATTGTTATAGATTCTTCTTGGCTCTTGTCCAAGATTTGTTCTATACTCAAGTTAGGAAACACATGTCAGTTTCAAAAGAGGTCTTTCAGTTATGACTTCATGTTTTTCTGGCTATGTAATTATGAAACGTGATCCATTCAGTACTACCTGGCAGTAGTTATCAGGACCTTTTTCTCATATTGCTCACCATCCAGAGTCTGTGCTGCTTTGCTCACCATATTGGTCAATCAATGGATATACTGCTCCTGCTTAAATTGATCCATACAACTTACATCCCCCCCCCCTCCTTATAGGTGAAAATCTGGAAAAACAAACAAACAAACAAACAACCCTCTGCATCACAAGTGAAATGAGTTTGGTTATGTGTAATGGCAGATTTAGAATGGGTAAAATTTATCAGCTATTGATAGTAGTTTAAGATCTAGTGGAGAAATATAGTGTAATGATTCTATTAATTCATTTTAGCAAAAAATAAAATAATAATAATAATTATTATAATAAACTATCTCACACATAATTTTTTCTTATGCAAGTTCTTCATGTACTTTCTTAATCTGTTGTTGCACTGCAACACCATCTCTGCTGGATGACTACACCACACTACTACCACCTCTTTGATTGGGACAAGGATTCATTTTCTCCATGTGATCAGTGTATCCATCTTGTAGTGAGGTCGGTACACAGATGCATGGATGAACTGTGCAAAGATTGAAGATGATACTTCTTTTTGGTTTTTGATAGGTTTTTTTTGCTAGTTGGTTTCTGATCGCTTGAATGCTTGTGTTACCAACCATCCCAGTTTGCCGGGATGTTCCTGGTTTTCTGGCTATTCCCACGGCCTGCCCAGTTTATGGAATTCTGCCGCATTATCTAATTCTTTTCCACTGCAGTTGCACATGTCAACTCAATAGCTATACCATTTCCAATGCATACAATAGCAATATTGTAATTCCACCTGCATTTTTACCACAAAGTTTGGACAGATACTATATGTAAGTATGCTGTGGTTGTAACTAATATCTCACACAACCACTTGATTGTCTCAGCTGCAATTGTGGGAATTATAGATTTGTTACCTATTTTTTCCAGACCACACTCATTGACATGCTTATTAATTAAACCTTTTAAGTCTTTGGATTTACAATACTGAGATGGTGCGAGCTTGGATTCCTTCTTTCACTTTATTTGATCATCAAGGCTCCAGGGTGTCAAAATGTTTGAATTATTTATAATTCAACCACAACTACAATTACAATATTTAGTTGCTATGGTATCCAGTATATACATATGTACTAGTCATTGAATTCAGCTTTTAACTCTTGAAGCTATTTAGAGGTAGAGGGTGTATCCTCTAGCCTGGACATGGTTGTAGTGTATGGCACATGACTGAGTGCTCAGTGAGTGCTCATCAGGTGAATCGACTTTCACAAAATTTAAAACCTGATTTATGATTTTGCTTCCTCTGAATTTTATTCACAAATCCTGACTTTTTTAGTGAAAAGGTTTGATTAGGTCTGGGGTGTAGGTGCCATAACAACAGGTGTATAATGTTTGGTTTTATACAAAACAATGCTGGAGTATAATTTGATACAGGAGAATAATAATTATGAGTCTGTTGGCTTAGTATTGACACGAGTGCCGTAAGCATGGGCGTAATACGGCCAATTAGAAGAGTGATATTCTGATTTATTATGTACTGCTCATGTGTGAATACCATAGTAACTAGTTTCTTGTGCAATAAACACTTGCATAACCAAGGGGGGGGGGGGTGCTTCGTTGAGTAATGTGTTTAGGAAGATAATATAAACCTTGTACATATACATCAATTAATTTAAAGCTTGTAAACTTTTCTGCAGAATTATAACAGGATAGCATTTTTAAAAACACTGTATTGGGACATATTTTTAGATGATGTAAATTTGATGGATTCTGTCCCAGTAGGTGCCGGTACCGGTACTTGAAGTGACAAGGGAGGGGACAAATTAGATGCAATAAAGAAGGATCACAAGTTTCACAAGTACACAATAACCTCATCCTATCTACATGTTTGCCAATGTGGGAAATAACACTTCCCCAAACCATAACAATTTTAGAAGCTGTATCTTGACCAAATACAAGCTTGTGGTCTCTCTTTTCCAAGATCCTAGGCAACACTTTTTATCAGCTTTTACAGTCACTTGCATTCCACTTACCTTGGAATATCTCAAGTGAATGTGGTAGTGTGGTTGTGGCAGGTCTCACCTCACTTCTCAATGCAGCCATACAACTTCCAAAAACATAATTCATTGTGAAAATATTACAGCATTATTGTAGTAGTATGCTTATGAGGTGTGGGAGGGAACATTGCAGCATTTTATTAGATATATTTAATAAATAATCTAGCAAGACAATCTTATTTATTTTATTTCTGTTACTTAATTGAAGTAGAAATTGTTGCCAACACTGTAATACGGCAAAAATCCAATTTTATAACTTTACAACAGTGTTTAATGACATACAAATGTGAAGTAGTGATCTCCTAACATGTTGGTATTTTGGCATACCTGCCAACTGGTTTTTATTCTGTTGACTTATTTTATCAGTGGGTCTCATAATATTCAATTTTGTGTTATTTTGTGTGAATCTGTTGCATGTATACTGTTGTAATTTGTGAAGGTATTATGCAACTATGAGTAACACCTTCAAGTGAAGTGAATTATTGTGGTTTGTACATATGCTATCTGCCAAATATCATGAACAGTCATTAGAGATTGATTAAAGAACTATATCTGTGCATCACGAGGCTTGTTGTGCAGCTACCTAATATTGTAATTGATGTTCATTAGTTCAAGTTATCATCAGTTATAAAGTTGTATAGTATTGTAGTATATCTTTTGTGCTTGACATTGTCACTTGCTGTGTGTCACTGTTAAAGTTCTGTGTAATGTCAGTTCTGTTAGTTCTCAGTGATAGTTCCTGCCCCCGTTGTGTGTATATGACTTTTCTACAAGATCCTTTTAAGAAAATCTGAGAGGTCATTGCGCAGGAATTGGGCCAAGTACAAGTACAGTGTCTTTTGTATATATATGTATGTATGTATGTACGTAGGGATGTATGATGTATGTATGTATGTGTGTATGTATGTATGTGTGTATGTGTGTATGTATGTATGCATGTATGTATGTGTGTGTATGTGTGTATGTATGTATAAGTAAGAGAACTTACAGAAACAAAATATAACATTAGGAAATACTCCAAGTAAAATACGAGCATCAAACTGTAACGAAATGTCAGGAAATTTTTAGCTAATGTCATCAGCATTCATTTCTTAGTAGAGGCATTCACACTCTATAAACCCTGATTAGTCAGTTTATGCAGTCATGCTAGCATGTGTCACACTCACATGTAGTATATGATAGTGGAATAGTGGTTTTATGGAACTACTATCAATAGAGTATATAGTACTCTTTACTATTCTGAAACAAATTCCACAAGGTATGTGTGTGTGTGTGTGAGTGTGTGTGTGTGTGTACGCGCGTGTGTGTGTGTGTCAGTCATTCCAACCATTTAGTAACATCTTTGATCAAATAATGGCATAATGTGTAGAACTTGGCCATTACCACAGGGCCAACCAGCTACTACTAGTAATTACTTTAGAGAACCATAATGGGGCAGAGGCAATACAAATAAGAAAAGAAGCAGCAATTGACTACAGCCAGGTCAAAGTCATGGGAACACCCTTATGGGAGTTATCAGATTACTCCTTGGGGAGTATAAATTATGTCCCAGTGGTGGGTGGTAGAATGTTTTTGATTTATCCTATGAAAATGTTCTCTCTCTGACAAGTTCATTTTTCTACTTACATCTTAGCTTACTCATTGCAATATATATTCTATTATACCAGGAATCTTCTGGAAGCAGAAATATATTTTCTATACCTGTTATTACATAATGCCAAGGTCATTTACACTGCAGAGGTCATTTACACTGCAGAGGTACATGTTGTAGCATTGGATAAAAACTTGGAAGTGAGCTATTATTCTATAACAAAAAGTACCACTGCTTCAGAAAAACAAATAAAGCATTATAAACTAAGTCTTTTGTTTTAGGTAAGGTTTACTGTAAAGAAAGCCTTGAAATACATATGACCTGGAAACCCAAACATCTAGCAAAATGTCTTTTTCTTTTTCTTTTTTCTTTTATGCCTTTAGGTCTTGCCATCTAAGAATAACTGACTCATGATATCCATCGAGTGTGTAGTATGCATGCATTATTCTAATTCATTTGAAGACAGGATAAAAATGGACTATTGCATTGCAAATAACATTTAGAGCTCTTGAATAATAACTAAAACTAAAATTATTTTTAATCAAAACTAAAAATATAGCTAACTATTGTAGTGACATCCCTGAAAGAAGACGAATGTCCAGTGGTAGTCCCAGGAAGCAAAACCCTTTACCCAATCGATTCTTCGTAGTACCTGAGTAATTGCTTGGACAAGACAAACTGTTGGACAGCAGTCAGCGGTTGCTCAACTATCTAACCCAGCCGCCTCCCTTTGCACGTGCATGTCAAATCATTCAGTCTCCTGCTGTATTTGCTGTCCATTCAGTAGATACTGGCAACAGGGTAATAATAATTATTAAAAAAATTAAATTATTGTACTCCTGTTAAAAAAAAAAAAAGCTAAAAAAACCAGCTAACAATATAGTGGAACCAAAAAAACTAAATCGAAGTCTGTATTTGAAAAACAAAAACTATAATCTGACTTGAATTAAAAAAAACTGAAACTAAAATAGAATTAGTAAATTTGACTAAAACTAGAAAATTGAAATTAGTACATTGGAAACTAAAAACTAAAATTGTGGTCTTTGCTAGTGAAAAAACTAAAACTAAAATTAACCTTGAATAACTTTTTGTCAAAAACTATAACTAAAACTAAAATGTAAATGTTCAACCAAAACAACATTAAATTAAACACTAAGCCAACAGGTGAGTGAACATTTGGGCCATTGAGATATCAATAACTTATTACAAAGTCACCTATTTTAATTTATTCATTTTTACTTTTATCACTTTTTCTATTATTTTAAACCTTTAATAATTTGAAAAATTGAAAATTGATGACCATTACCTAATGCTTTTTTTTTAGTTTACCTGTGTTGAAAACCCTTTACCACCTACCTTACAATTGCCATCAGTAATTAAATAATTTATTGTTTATCACCTTTAAGCAAGCAACCTTAGATTTCTAACTGAACTGAAAACAATTGTTCTCAATCCAGGCATTCTTATGTAGTTATATACCTGCCTATTTCAAGTTTTGAGAAAAAAAGACTCCATATGTAGTAGATACCATGTGGATTAGCTACAATGAAAAAAATTATAGCTATTTATTATATTTCGCTACAGTGATTGAAATTTTGTTCATGGTTTTCTGCTAATTATTTCACAGTAACTTGCATGCACTCAATGTTTCTTACAAACAATGGCTGTTCATTACAGCATTGGTCAACTTAGCAGCATAAAATAGTTTGCAACTTAATATTAAATTGATTCATGATCAGTTCCAGCAATAGACTACACAGCACTACTACAAATTTATGGAGCCAGAGGGGAGTGAAAATATAGCCTGATGAGCGAAATATCTTGCAGTATCACCCCCCCCCCCCTATTGATGTTTTATCATTGCCAGATTAAATGAGTACATTAAGTGTAACTTCCCTTGTAATCTGGAAATTAGAGGCTACCAGTTATTCAGGTGCTGCAAGTATTATACAAACCCGCCCTACTAGCTACCTCTTACAACAGTTTTGTCAGTGTGGTAATAATACAGGAGGGAATGCCTCAACCAGTTTAGATTGTGCCAACCCATCCATTGACTTTTCATAATTTAAAATTAGTAATATTATTATTATTATTCTCTAATTCTTCATAAAAACTAAAGAGAAGCAAAGGAAAAATGTGAAAAGAAATCTTAGTTGTAACCTGGGAATCTGGCCAGCACTTCTGGCTTTAGCCACCAGGACAATGTGAACAAATACTCTTTCCTTTTTATCTTTATACTGAGTAGTACTGTTCGATTCCCAGCAACAACTAAGATTTTTTCACATTTCAGAAAGGCTCAAGCTATTATTACATATGGTTATTGTTGCTATTTGAAGCAAAAAAAAAGTAGTGTTTTTCTTATCCTTATTTTCTCTCTTCATGCATCTTGGAATCCCTTCTTTTCCTTAATCTGTCGGGTTTGCAGTCCTTTTATTGGGATTGTGGAGGTAGGCTTTGTAAAACTTCTGAAACATTCGCCCTCTTCCTCACTGATTCCACCCGTAGCTACAGTATAGTCTGCTTCAAAATCGCCTTTTCTACAGAATGTGGCGATGCTTTACAAACTAGTCCTAGCTTATCTACTATTCATGATACGCACACTTTACCTTCGTCATTACGGACAGACACAAACACCAAGCACAAACACTCGCCCTAACAATCCAAACACACGTACCCTTCCCTCAATCGCTATTAAAATTAATGACGATATTCCTAAGATACTGTGCATGCAATGTTCAGCAGTGTACTTCATTTTCAATTCATTAGTCTATGTTCATATCAATTATAAAATAGACAAGAAAACATCAGTTAGTCCATTTCTGTACTTTAATCTTTGGACTGCTCATCAGGTACTTGAAGTAGATCTCTAATAGTTATCAAAAAATCGTCCAAGCCCAGAATCTTTGAAGTATCAGAATTACCCCGATCAGACCTGCAAACAAACCCAAGGGTACTTTGTAATATGGAGCAACCTTCAATATTTTAGAAACCTTTGAATCTAATGAGTTAAGTTTTTCATTAAGAAGAGAGTCTTCATCTGCGTTGGAGCATCTACGCTTCTTGGCCCGAGGTACTTCAGTGGAAATGGCAAATATTTTTCTGCTCCCCACCTTCCAAAACTTGATGCCTGCAATCAAAATTCCTTTCTTGAAAAGGATAGTAATATCACACAAGTGTTTTAATTTGGAAATCAACATATGTGCCTTTCAAATGATTGTCTTGCTCTACTATAGCCAAGTACTATACACTCCCCCTGTAGCTATATAATAGAAATTTCTGAGTTTGCATGAATCTATAGAACAAAAACAATTGCTTCAAAGAATAACTGAATTGTAATTAATTTGAGTAGATTGTAATATACCTAACAATGGCTACTAAGCCAATATACACACACAAGAATAAAAAAAAACTACTTCAAAAATCTAACATACCTTTAGTAGCAGAAGTATCTACTATCTCTAAGCCATCATTAGATACAATAATGTATTCTGCCCCCCATATCTTTTGAATTTCAGACCTAATAGCTAAATGAGGCATTGGCAGTTGATGGCTTAAGGTCCAAATAGCTAAGTTGCTTCATATGGATAGAATTCTATTCTTCCTCCTGTACTAATCTCCTTCTTTGCTCTAACCACTTTTATGGTACAGCTATTATACATTTTATTTCCAAGGCCTTTGACTGATCTGCATGGTGTGCTACTGGAACCAGAACCAGCTTGATCCCTAGTCTGGCGTAGCCGACCCTTTACCTCTTCTATATTGGGGAATGGGGGAGGAAAGGGTCTGGGGACAGTAGTACTAATGACCAGTTCTAGCGCCAGATTCTGGCGCTAACCACTAATTTTAAAAGTTTACCGCAGAGGTTTACTGGCCTCCAGTAGCGCGCGTCTGTGGCAATGTGAAGCATCCGGCTTGCACCAATAAAGCTAAACAAAAATACTGATCCAAAAATGAAAGCATAAAATTATCACATAAATATGTGCGCATGCGTGGTTTAAAAGATGCTGAGCTATAGTTGTTGTTCTGCAAAATGGAAGAATCCCAAAGATGCCCCTTTGCAGTAGATGTAGTTGCCTGCATAGGCTGTGGGTTAAATCTTTCCAAACTACCCAAGGACAGAAGGAGGATGCATGGATCTCACTCAAGTGACAATTCTAGTGAGAGAGTGTTAGAAGTTTGGAGAGAACTTACTGAAAGCGTAGAGAAGCAAGAGGCAGTAATGTGTCGCCACTGCTTTAGAAAGTATGAGAAATTAGCTAAGCTTTTGTCTGAAGTAAGAATGAGCTTGGAAAATTTGAAGGAAACTAACAGAAGTTCAATTTCTGATCATCCTGGTACACCGAGCAGAAAAAGAAGCAATGAAAGTAATGTCATGGCAGCACGAAAATATAGAGTGGAAGTTCAAACTATTGATTCAAGTTCACCTCCAGTAGCTGTAAGTAGTATTCATGACTATTATGAATTAGTTAATTGTAAGCGGTGTAATGGAGCCTAATTAGAGGCCATAACTTTAATATGCAGTAAATCACCTCTAATGAAAATGTGATCTTTGCTCCTATGGTGGGTCAAATTGACCCACAAAATACTGTGGTCAAATTTCATTTTTTTACCCTAGCTACCAATTGTGCAACCAAGGCAACAAAGCTGTCATTGAACAGGAAATTATTCTGAAGTCTTTGCTAGCTCTATAGCTCCTTCTATTGTGAAGTTATCACTTTAGAAAGTGGAGCCTTGACTTCTAGTATGGCAACTAAGGCTGTATTCACCGCTAAAGAAGTTCACCTGCTTCTAGATGAGAGTTTAGCTGAGCTAGAGCAAGAATGTCTCAGTGAGGATGAACAGCAAGACAGTGAAGATGATCAGATATTGAATTAGTAACTGTGTGTATGTGTACATGTGTGAGCATGTGTGTGTGTTGCATCTTGAACTTATCTATTATGTTCAGACAAAATAATCTTGATTCTGGAATCAAGACCAATCAGCAGTTCCATATAATGTTAGTGGAACAGCTAACCAAGTCTCTTTTATTAGCTAGAGCAAATCCAGAATCTGGTGGTGGGAGGAGGCACATGTGCATTGGTGTTTGTTTTGAGAAGTTTCACATCCTTGTAACCATTTTTTCATCATTTTATTATTCCTAATGTTTGATTTATTTCTTGGTTGGTGTAAATGATAAAGCTTTTTCAATTGGAACCAATGAAGTCAATAGTTTGTTCTGAATCACAATTTTTTTTTTTTTATCTACCTCATTCTATGCCCAAGATACAACAAGAAGTATAGAGAAATGTTAGAGTGCAATAAAATTCGGATGTAATTAAAGTAGGTGTGTGTGGCCTTTTATAATAGTAGGTGTGGCCTGTTTAGACTATTAGAAACCTTCAATAGGGCAAGTGCAGCTTTACTTCAGAAGCATATGTATTTACTTGCCTTTATTAGAGTCTTTATTAATATTTTAATGACCTTTGTACATATTTTTGTAAAATCAGCCTCCTGGTATTCAGTAGTCAATGAGTTAATTTGTGAACTTGTATTGTGATAATTTGAAAAAGCAAAAAATGTTTTTGATATTGGTAATCCGTATTTTAATCTCCTTGACTCACATAAAACCTGAATTAGCTGAGCGCAGAGTCGAACTCAGTGTGTATGTGCGTGTGTGTGTGTGGTGGTTGTGTGGTTGTGTCCCCGCCTTTCCCACTACCACACTTCATCTGGCTTTTTCTATTTTTTCAGCCTCCCACCAGCACATCACTTGCTATGAGGAAAGCTTGTGAGTTCCTAGCCGAGCTTTTTTGCACAGCTCACAGTGCCTGCTAGTGCAGGGTGGTATCAAAAGAATTTACTTTTTTAATTTGTGTGTGTAAATGTGTGTGTGTGTGTGTGTATGTGTGTGTGTGTGTGTGTGTGTGTGTGTGTGTGTGTGTGGTGTACTAGCCTTAGCTGGCTGATTTTACAGAAGCACTTCTGTTATCTATAAACATGGTGAATGAGTTAGTTACTTCAAAAGCGTGTTAATGTCTTAAATTCTGTTAAGCTTTTGACATGTCCAGCAAGTTTCCCACAGAGGTGCATAGCTAACCACTCCCCAATAGCTAACCACTTTCCATTACAAAGTCCTGCCTCTTGGCATTCATAGGTGTGGTGTGTGTATGTCTGTGTGTGTGCATGCTGTGTATGTGTGTGTGTGCATGCTGTGTATGTGTGTGTGTGCATGCTGTGTATGTGTGTGTGTGCATGCTGTGTATGTGTATGTGTGCATGCTGTATGTGTGTGTAGTTCCACCAATATGTGCACTAAATGGAGCAAAGAATATGAAATGTTATAAGTAGGTAATTAGTCCACATGGTGCAATTAGCTATGCTGATTAACATCCACATGGATGAGGAAAGAAAGTAAAGGTTGATGTATCTTATTACTTTACACGTATAAAATTATGACTAAAGCTGTTTGATTTTGTAGGTGGCTATTGGCAACAAATCAGGCAATATCAACTGCAAACACCGCACAGAAGACACATCAGCAAAGCAGCCGCAAGAGGGCATAAGAAAGGTGTTGCTGATCAGTGCTTTGCTGATCCCAGAATAAGGGAATACATTATGCAGAAAGTTGCACGTTTGATACATAGTGAGATGAAGATGTTGTGTTCAGTTGAAGTAAATTCAGTACTCCAGAGAGATTGTAATGCTATGAAGGAGTTCAAATGGAAAGTATTTATTTCAGAGATTGAATGCAATGCTCCACTGATGTATCAAATACTTATGGCATGTACAAAAACCAAGCAACCCCGGTCAAATCGGGTGGCAGCTATTGGTATGTGTTTTGCAATTTTGTTGAAATACAGGTATTGCCGAATGAATTTAGTTCACAAAATCATAGCATTGTTACTGTATGCAGGACATAGTGGCAAACAGGTAAGAAAAATGTTTTTATGATGATTCAAATTAATTATACTGTTCGGGTAGGTGTATGAGAGGTTGCAGAAAATATTCCTGTCAGTTTCTCACAAAACAACAATAAGGATGGTGAAGGACTTGGGAAAAGATTATGACAAGCCTGTCAGGGAATGGAGGGACTCACTGTTGCCATCTCTGCCTACTGATGTTGAAGCTGTAAGTGATGATAAAGTTTATACAAAGGAAGGGGACTAAAATAATATAGCTAGATAATTGGGAGAGATGCATAAGTCCCCCTTCCCCACTCCCTGGATATGACCTTGGCTGTAATTTTTAAAACCTTAATATTATCGTCAATATGTAGGAAACACAAGGAGAACAGGGAGAAGAATTTGACAGTGCAGCATTTTGCATCTTTGATTCTTCTGAATCGGGCACTGAATCAGACACTGAATCAGAGTCTGAGTCTGAAGAAGAAATGTCTGAGCAAGAAGAGAATGATATTAACACAGATGAAATGTTCTCTTCTAGTGATGAGAGCTGCACATCAGATGATTTTGCTCTTGATAACATGACTGAGGATTCTCTTGTATCTCAAGAATTGCAGATTGCAAGACCACCAGAAGTATTGGAAAGATCTCTTCTAATACAAAAAGAATACAGCAAGCCAGCATGGAACGGGTTTCGTTTGTGTGGGGACAATTTAGATAAAAATGTTCGAAGACGTCACATGCGTTCAGACAGACAGACTGAGTCGCTGCACTATTTCTACTCGTATGGTGTCCTAAACAGAATAGATTTTAGTGCTCTATCTGATGTTAGAATTGATAATTCATGTTTAGATGTTAGATCAGTTGCTAAGTCATTGTTGCCGACACCACATGACGACCAATCCTTGAAGGCCAACATTTCCATACTGATATCCAGGATACTATGCACTCATCTTCCTTATTTTGGAATGACTTTTGATGGTCTTGTTGATTGGCATATTAAGCATCGTTATTACAACGAAATGAGCAGCAAATCAGAAGTGGTAAGCTTTATTCATACTAGCTTTACATGAGTGTGTGCAGAGACATCAGTTAATTATGTGTTGTTGTGTCAGGATATTGTTTAAGTGTTAAATTCCAAAAAGCGTGTGTATTAAATGTATGTATGTATAATGTATGTATGTATGTATGTATGTATGTATGTATGTATGTATGTATGTATGTATGTATGTATGTATGTATGTATGTATGTATGTATATGTATGTATGCATGCACGCACGTACATACGTATGTATGTATGTATATATATGCATGTATGTATGTACCTGCAGTCATCTGATCTCCACCAATAATTACTTTGTGCATCCTTTCATTCACCACTTCTACTCTGTCAGCCTCGCCAACAGCTACTTCTTCAGTCCATGAGACAGACGGAACAAACTGGTGTAAATGAGCCATTATATCTACCATATCTCCTCCTTTTGCTTCATTTTTTAATAGGACACCAAGAGGAATCTGTATGAGACCTTCTAGCCGCTTTGATGGTGTTTCACCATTAAGTTTAGCCTTTATAGCTGACTTGGCTCTAGCTCCTACTTTGGAGGATTGGCATACAAAGGCAAACTTATTGGGGGTAAGATAAGTAAACAGAACGTATAGATAGTAGATGAGATTAATATTATCTTTTTCTGTATAGGTTCTCTGGAAGTACTATTATTCGGCCAAGTCAGTCACTGAACATGGGACACTTTATCAACTTCGAAACACTATTAATCGCAGTAATGTGGTCAAAGTGCCGATTGAGAGTTTTGACGCATGTGATGATTTTATCGTTTTGGTTGTAGAGTGTCTTATAGTTGCTGCTGCCATGAAAATGCTGGGTATGTCAGAAATGCATGAAATTCCAACTACAAATTATGCTCCCAAAGGTACAGATACTTGGATGGAGCCTGAATGTGAGAGAGGGAAAGTCTTAAATCATATTATAGATGATTTCATGAAGACATTTTTCTCATTTACGTACAACTCTTCTGCATCGGACCCTCAAAGCTCTTCTTCTCGTCAAGATGACAGGATTTACTTGTATGCGAAGCAAGCATTGAGTTTTGGATTGTTTTATCTGGAATTCCGAGATGCCATCAAGGAAGGAGATGGTGATCGAGTTTTGCGTTGCTACAGGTATATGCTGCCTATTTTTCAAAACTCGGGAAGAAAAAACTATGCAAACGAGACCCTAAATTTTCTTCTCAACTATGATTATATTTTATCTAAGCGCCAAGCAATGGAATTTATATGGACAAGATTCATTAACGTACATGGTTGTCCTGGGAAAAACATTCCCAATGATCTTCATTGTGAGCACCAGATACGTATTTGTAAATCAGCTGTTAAGAGCCTTGGTGCAAACAAGACACCCCAGTGCATTCAGCGAGTAGCAGAGGCCCTTGGAACAATATCAGCAGTAATGGACACTTTTGATGCAGACAACAAAATTTCAGATAGTGGTTCTTCTGCTCACAATGTGCCGAACTCAAGAGCTGACATGAACATTATTCTAAAAGAGTTACAAGAAATGTCTATTTTCACTGAAATTACTGGCAGGTATTACCCATCTTTCCCCAATCCAAGGAATATTCTGCATGCGAAACCTTCAGCTGTGATTATTGATTGGATCCAGGGACATGTAAAATTTTAATGTAATTAATGAATTGACAATATTACAAATACACAAATGATTTTTGATTATCAAAACAAGATCCACATTGACAAACACGCTTACAAACATCACAACACATGCACTTGTAATCAGTTTGAAATGGTTTGTAATTGTCTATATTTTGAAATAATAAGTTTCGTCTGCAAATAGTGCTATTATTCTCGTATTGTAGCATTGATTTCTCGCACAAAAATTTCCCTCCTCGCTTGTGGCTTAAGAGTAAAGCTAACGAGTGCTTTCCATCTCTTCCACCCCTACCAGTTTCTTGAATATAGGCATCTATGTCTTCGGGTGACCCCAAATGAATTACTTGCCTTACATCGCGACAATCGACTCCTAACCCAAATGAAATAGTTGCACACACTATACGTAGCTGGGATTCTGATCCAAATGATTTGATGATCTGGTTCTTTACCTCCAAGTCAGTGCATCCGCAAAACATTTCCACCAATCTGAATTTTGATAGGTCAGGAGCTCCAGTGGGGTATGTGAACTTCTCTTTTAGCCCATGCTTAAAATACATGTATAGACTACTACAATCATCATACCTTTGGCAGTAAATAATTGTTCTAGGTGCTCTTACTCCATCCGTACGTAACTGATCGAGTAAGGGTGCGAAAGTGTCTATGTTATTAAATTTACTTACGGCATACACAATATTGTTCTTGCAAGGTGACATTACAATAACAATAGGATTCTGTAGGCCAAGTATTTCAGACACGCTGGTACGAACTGTAGTAGTTGCTGTAGCAGTCAAGGCCAAAAGGTTGACAGACTCAGGCAAAATACTTCTGACTTCACCTATATGGGTCAGGATTGGTCTAAATGTTTCTCCCCTGCAATTATCAACAGCCAACATAAAATATACATCTTCTTGCATAGTTTTAATGTATAACTGGCTTGCATTTTTAGAAAAACCTATTGTAAACAACTTACCATTTCTTAACAGTATGTGCTTCATCAATAATCATTCCCTTCACTCTTTGTCTATAGTCATCTCTCTGCAAAAGTTTCCGCCACTTTTTCCGGAGAATCATCTCTGGTGTGAAAAACAACAGCTGATGCTCAGCTCTATACACACTGTCCAGCATAGCTGCACTGGACTCTCCTGTGACACTACCAGTAGCTACACCCTTGGACGAGTAGAGCTGCACCTATATGTACAGTTATCAGCTAGTTGATTAGCAAACTTCTAATAACATTAAAACAATATTTACTTGATCTTCAATGATTGCTGTTAGTGGTGACACTACTATGATGATGGAAGGTAGTGGTGGTGAGTCCAGTAAATAAAAAACTTCTGGCAAGCAGACGTAGCATAAACTCTTTCCATAGCCAGTGGGAAGAATTGCAAAAACGTCATGTCCTGTAACAAAGCTTACTACCACTTCCTCCTGTAAGCTCTTCAAGCCGCTGTATCCCAAGCGCTTAGCTACTCCTTCCGCCACCACTTTTACAGCTTCAGCTCGGTCTCCACTAGCCATACCTTTGTAGCCTCTCAAGTTTGCAGAAAAATTCGCAATCAAACGGCTATCCGTAATTAAACCTCTGCGGTAAACTGCCACAGACGCGCGCTACTGGAGGCCAGTAAACCTCTGCGGTAAACTTTTAAAATTAGTGGTTAGCGCCAGAATCTGGCGCTAGAACTGGTCATTAGTACTACTGTCCCCAGACCCTTTCCTCCCCCATTCCCCAATATAGAAGAGGTAAAGGGTCGGCTACGCCAGACTACTTGATCCCCACTAGGGTTGGATACAAATGTTAGCGGGACTCTAACAACCAACACACAAATATACATACTTGAACTCTTCCCCTTCAGGAAAGTAGCATCTACCTCCAACATCTTTCAACCAAATGGTTTTAGATCCAACTGTCAAACAACATTAGTATTCGTAGAAACATGGTTATAAGATAAGAAGAGTCCGCCACAACTTAGAATTTGCACGTAACACATTATTGGCGAGCGAGCGTAGCGAGCGAGACACTTACAGGGGTAACACAATCTAAAATCGGGGATGTTTATTGGCGAGCGAGCGTAGCGAGCGAGACAGTATTAGGGGTGGATAATGCAAAATCGGGTATATGTTATATATATATATGTATGTATGTATGGATGGTACGTATGCTCTTAAAACGCGCGCGCGGGGAACTTTTTTCTCCTAAAAACACTGCTATTTAGGCAAGACTCCAGTTTATTCTGAAACTACAGCAAGCAAACCTTACTTTATACTTAAGCTCCAAAGTATGAGAAAATTCCTGCTAAAACGCTTGTTTTCAAGACACAAAAAGTTGATTCGACAGGTTACTATGGCATTGAAGACCCTTTTCCAGACTTAATTTCAAAACTTCGCCGTTTTATGGGGGATACGGAGTGCCGGTTGTTGGTTGTCAAGAGCCGTTGGTAGTCAGAATGCCGTTGTATTAATGCTATGGAAGCTACTACTTCTCGAGGGAAGCTGAGATAAGTACGCAATTCCATATTTGTTAGCTAAATATGCAAAATTAACTCTGGCCTTTCTTTTTTGTAGCTAAGAGCTAGTTAACAGTGACTGGTAAATTCAAATGGTCAGATTGGCTCAAATTTGGTACTGCAAAAGTTACCACTGCTCAAGAAAATGAGGTAAGAAAGTAATTGTGTATTTGTGTGCTAAAATTGATTGTCGTTTGTTTTTGTAGGTGAGAGCTTGTTGTCAAGAATTCAGGTAATTCCGATGGTCAAGTAACTTCAATTTGATACTACAGAAGTTATCAATACTCAAGAATGATGTAAGTAGTAATTCCATATTTGTTGGCTAAAATTACAAATAATAACACTGGTTTATTTTTTATCGTAGCTGAGAGCTTGTTCAAGAGTTACTGGTGATTGAGATTATCAAATGGTTTGAGTTTGATACTACCAAAAGTTACCATTAATTAGGTAAGAGAGTGATTTTTGTATTTGTTTGCTGAAATCAATGTCATAACTGCTATTATAGTGTTTGCATGAAGTAAGCTAAACATAGTAACATTTTTATGTTACCTAACTATCAGGCTCGCTCGCCATTTGTGCTCAAGCACACCACTAGTTTATTTGTATATATGTATGGACGTATGTATGTCATTTATGTACTTTGACCCTCGCGTTTTTGTGTTAGTTATGTGGTCGACCCCGTCCCAATTGCACTAAACAGAATCCTCTGGTTTAATCGTCGATCACCTAGAAATTGAATTGTTTACCGTTTTGATTCTTTTGCGGGTGCAGTTAAAACTTGAAAACTTAAGGGACTTCCATTTCTATTCGAGTTAGTGGCGGTGGTAAGTCAATGCGCTCTTTGTCATGGTTATAAGCCGTGCGCAACAGTATTTACTTGAAAATACATTGTCCACTAGACTACTGCGAAGGTAAGTCTGTGTAGGTGCATGTCCAGTTGTGTCAAAGCATTGTGTGTTACAACCACTACTTAGCTAAAGAATATCACAAAGAAAACTTTTAAATAACGTGTATTGTTTTTTTTTTTGTTTTTTTCCTTCCAAGCAGTTGCAGAGAGTTGTTACTATGGCACTGAAATCCCTTTACCTTGTATGCTAAATTTAAAAACTGGACCTTATTTTCAGTAGCTTCAGTGTTAGAAGTCAAAATCATCCATATAAAAATAGTATAGTCTTTAGGCTCGCTCGCCATTTGTGCTCAAGCACATCACTAGTACTTACTCCAAATACAAGCCCGATATTAGTCTGACATTCTAAGGGAGAAAAATCACAGACGAAGTACTCCTGTAATTCCTCCGAAGAAAAACACCTAGTCTGCGCGAAGCGGACGAACTGTGAGACACACGTACACGCCGGTGGGTGTCGTTCTTCGCTGTCGCATGCAGGGAATATGTATGGACGATGTTATGTGCAGAACGGCTGACCCTCACCTTTGACCTCAGAGCGCAGGCCGATCAAATGAACTTTGAACCTTAAGCGCATGCGCATGCGCATGTGGCTGACCGTCGCGCTGCGGGGCTGACTATCTCTGCGCGGCTGACCATCTCTGCGGGGCTGACCGTCTCTGCGGAGCTGACCATCTCTGGGTGGCTGAACATTGCTGCGGGGCTGACCATCTCTGGGTGGCTGACCATTACTGCGGGGGCTGACCATTTGTGTGCCGACAGACCCACCCCAAGCAGCACCTCAATCATGCTAGTACATTGGAAAAACAGCTGTAGGTACACATCAATATTTTGCAACTGTAGTTTTATAATTATAATACTTGTTCACACAACAATCAAAGGGTGTGGCTTCAATTTTGGGCATGACTGCTTATTCTAAAAGTTGAAGTAAATGTTATACTGGTGACACATATTCTTAAGTCGACAGACCACAACTCCATAAAGTGAATGGAGCAAACTACATGATTGTGTATGTATCTAGTAGCGACAGTGAGAGCAACATACAAGTACATTTCCTGCGTCCATGCATCTCACTCGCCTCCTCCTCCCTTCCCCCACCCCAATTTGTTCATAGAAATGTTTCTCCAATGTGTTAGAGTAAATGGAGCATTGTATTACTAGTTAATACAACTTAAGTACGATCGACGTGATGACTCAAGGCAGCACTAAGAGGTCACTAACTGAAGAAACCTTGAGTATTATGTTAGTCAACTTTATTCTGAAAATGCAGTCTGCTTGTAAGCTAGTATAACATTCCCAATGCCATTGACAAAATACTGATGAACTATTCCATAAAAATAAAATACTGTAAATTTCCAGTATGAAGAAGCTCTTAAAGAGTTGGATTATGACAGTGTCAGTGATAAGTTTAGTTGTCCTCAATGTTCCAGTAGATTTTCCTTCAAACAAGGATTGAATCGTCATTGGAAACGTATCCATGGCAATTCCTTGGACACTCTTGCATCTCAAACCTGTAACAAAGAAGGGAAAGTAATTACATGTTACCAAAGGTCCAGTGCTCCTTTCAGGAACACAATGCTGTTTTCACTACAGTACAGTACAGCACTTGATGTTACACTGCTCATCTCTACTCGATAAAGGTCTCAATAATAACCATTAAATAGGAATGCTTAATTAGTAAACTAAATATACATTATGAATGTAAGAAGGAAAAAAAAAGCAAGAAAGTACCTCTTACTAACATGAATGAAAGAGGAAACCACAGTGGCACTTTATATACTACACACATGTACATGTGTAAGTGTATACAATATATGAGTTTGTACATGAGGAAACAGGTGTGACGAGCCCCACAACAAAAACTTTAATTTGTACAGACATAGCAGCAAAAGCTCTACAATTTACTCAAGGGATGATACAATAATTTGTAATAATTGAAACTATCATTTCTCAATGATTTTACATGCCACAGTTGTTCATGTATGTGCATGTGATACAGACAGTACCAGTACTTATGATTGCAACATTGTGCTCATATCTATCAGGATCCTGTACAAATGGCATCAAAATGTTGGATGGCTTCACTAATCTTTGCTCTAATTACAAAAATGGGGTATTGCTTGCCAGTCAGAAAGTATTCAGATGGACTCCTTTTGTTACAAACAATGCAAAAGTAGTAAATTTAAGAGCAATGCAACAGTGGTGTAGGAAGATGATTCGGTATGGGTGGGCTCTAAGTAGTCTCGCGGGAAAAGGGTCTGGTAGACTGACATTGAGCAGTTTGTTCTTGCTTAGTCAGCAAGTGGTTAACTGTGGTTCAATTAGTGTGGGTGTAAATCGTTAAATATTTTCAGGCGCGTGAATTGGGGAGGGGGGGAGCTGGGCCATTTTAACCAAAAAATATATAACAATTATAAGGGCGGGGTAAATAAAACAATTAAGTGGCATATACAATACAAGTATAGAGTATTGAAACAAGATTGTTATAATAAGATAAATAAACTGAGGTGGAACACATCACTGATGATGAAGAATCCGCGAACATTCTCACTAGAGAGATTCAAAGAGAAGATTGCAATCCTATCTGATATACAATACACAAGGTGTTGTGGATCCTTCTAAAGATCAATGCTTACTTGCAATACAAACTAAATCCCAACTACAAACGTATCAGCAATACTTACACACAGTGGTCTGTATTGAATTTACATTCAAAATAACTAAAATTTATATATGATTTTAAATGAATAACGCTGGTGATTGATGAATACGAAGAACATAAGTTAATATTAACACACGAAATCGTTACTATTATTATTAGCCCTCAGTGTGCATGTACAAGAGGGACTATCCAGCAAGTTGAGGACTTGATCCCAGCGTAGTCTATTGACACGCACTACACCAAGCAGAAACAGAGTAACTAGTGCAGTGAAGACCCACTAGCGGGTATGGTAGTGTCAGAGTTCCAGTAAGAACAGTCAATGACAGTGTTCTGGGTGATAAATATAAACAAAAAATGGAACATCGACGATGCACGACGATCGACGGTACACGAAAATAAGAACAAATAAGCATGCGTGAATACTAATGATGAAATAAAATGTATTGTTATAGTTGTTCTGGAAGTCAGAGAAAACATGAAAGTTTGAGAAAACATGAAGTTGTTGGCTTCACATAGGGTACTAACTGTTGTGGAAAAGGTCCCCCTATCGTCACATCATAATCATGTGAGCAAATAATTTCTTGCAGTTTGAGATAATCCTGAGAATTTAACAGAGAGCGAAAAAAAGATAGATTGTAAAATATTCCACTAAATGTTTCTAAGCAGTACAAAACATCAGAACCATCTTTACATAAGTACTTTGAAGAATACTACATGTGTTACACTTGTAATACATGTAACTAAACTATTGGTCGCTCAATGTAATACACGTACATTACATGTTATTTCACAAAAATGGGCAATGTGCTACAGGAAGATTGGCCTTTCTGATATAGATACAAGACATGTTTGCAGTAACATTTTTAACACATGGTATTCTAATATTAAATTAATTTGCTTCCATCAGCTCAAAGAATACACAGGCAGCGCTGAGAATACATAGGCGGTGAGCCAGAGAATACATAGGCAGTGAGCCTGAATGAGCCTGAGAATACTAGGCAGTGAGCCTGAGAATACTAGGCAGTGAGCCTGAGAATGAATACATAGGCAGTGAGCCTGAGAATACCTAGCCAGTGAGCCTAAATACATAGGCAGTGAGCCTGAGAATACATAGGCAGTGAGCCTGAGAATACTAGGCAATAAGCCTGAGAATACTAGGCAGTGAGCCTGAGAATACTAGGCAGTGAGCCTGAGAATGAATACATAGGCAGTGAGCCTGAGAATACATAGGCAGTGAGCCTGAGAATACATAGGCAGTGAGCCTGAGAATACATAGGCAGTGAGCCTGAGAATACATAGGCAATGAGCCTGAGAATACATAGATGGTGAGCCTGAGACTACGTAGGCGGTGAGCCTGAGAATACATAGGCAGTGAGCCTGAGAATAGATAGGCAGTGAGCCTGAGAATACATAGATGGTGAGCCTGAGACTACATAGGCGGTGAGCCTGAGAATAGATAGGCAGTGAACCTGAGAATACATAGGCAGTGAGCCTGAGAATACATAGGCAGTGAGCCTGAGAATACATAGGCAGTGAGCCTGAGAATACATAGGCAGTGAGCCTGAGAATACATAGGCAGTGAGCCTGAGAATACTAGGCAATGAGCCTGAGAATACTAGGCAGTGAGCCTGAGAATACATAGGCAGTGAGCCTGAGAATGAATACATAGGCAGTGAGCCTGAGAATACATAGGCAGTGAGCCTGAGAATACATAGGCAGTGAGCCTGAGAATACATAGGCGGTGAGCCTGAGAATACATAGGCGGTGAGCCTGAGAATACATAGGCGGTGAGCCTGAGAATACATAGGCGGTGAGCCTGAGAATACATAGGCGGTGAGCCTGAGAATACATAGGCAGTTAGCCTGAGAATACATAGGCGGTGAGCCTGAGAATACATAGGCAGTGAGCCTGAGAATAGATAGGCGGTGAGCCTGAGAATACATAGGCAGTGAACCTGAGAATACATAGGCAGTGAGCCTGAGAATACATAGGCAGTGAGCCTGAGAATAGATAGGCAGTGAGCCTGAGAATAGGCAGTGAGCCTGAGAATAGATAGGCAGTGAACCTGAGAATACATAGGCAGTGAGCCTGAGAATACATAGGCGGTGAGCCTGAGAATACATAGGCAGTGAGCCTGAGAATACATAGGCGGTGAGCCTGAGAATACATAGGTAGTGAGCCTGAGAATACATAGGCAGTGAGCCTGAGAATACATAGGTGGTGAGCCTGAGAATACATAGGTAGTGAACCTGAGAATACATAGGTAGTGAACCTGAGAATACATAGGTAGTGAGCCTTAGAATACCTAAGGAGCAAGCTTAAGAAAACATAGGCAGCAAGCCTGATAGTGTATGCAAGAATAGATAGGCCCTGGGCGTCAGTGCAAGATTAGGTAGGCAAGTCTGATAGTGCAAGATTGGATGGCAGTGAGTCTGAGAGTGCACAGATAGAGTATGACGATGTGTAACTAGATCGGCAGCAAGTCTGAGTGTGAGGATGGGTAAGAACAAGAACAAGACTCAAGCATGATAATACACCAGTGGTGAGTCTGGCTGTGGCAAGGCAGCACACGAGTGCGAGATAGGCGGCGAACCTGATAGTTGGAACTAGATATCCGGGTGTGGGACTAGATAGGTGGCTAGTTTGAGTACGAGAATACATAGGCAGTGAGCCCGAGAGTGCACGAATACATTGGTGAGCTAGAGAGCAAGACTGCCTTAATAGCATTGGGTGTGAAAACAGATAGACAGTAACTTGAGTGTGAGAATAGATAGAGAGTGAGCCTGATAGTGTGAGAATAGATGGCAGTGAGTCAGATAGTGTGAGAATAGGTAGGCGGTGAGTCTGCTGGTGTGAGAATAGACAAGCAGCAAGCCTGAGTGAGAGTGAGAATAGACAGGCAGCGAGCCTGAGTGAGAGTGAGAATAGATAGAGTGAAGGGCAGCGTCCCCTGCATAAACACTTTCAAAGGGGCCCCAGACAGACCACCACACCTTTATTTGGTGGAATTCTAATTACATATATGTACTAGAACCGCCTACCCATGCTCTCTATAATGCCACACTGGCAATAGTGTAGTGTGGCTTATGAGTCCCAAGACACAGCACTACAGTTCATTCTCTAATCTCTCTCATTATGTAACCCCTATTTGCTCCGCCTCCCTTCTCATATAACACTCTCATGTCAGCATAAATAATATCAATTACAGCATGCAACCTGACTGATTCAGGAGTTTCCAAGCTTTCGAGAATACTGATCACTTTGACAGAGCCAATCTTGGCAATACGGCCATTACTAAATACTGCACATAGTTACTAACATGCAATGGACAATGATGATCATAAATTTTTGCATGAAGGTTCGAATAAGAATAGTGGGAGCCGGCAATGCACCCCACACCTGTAACGAAGGCCTACGCCTGATCATAACGAGGGTTGGCAGCATGATTTCGTAGATTGCAACTGTTGGGTAGAGTAACAGCATTAGAACAGAGTCCAACTCTTAACATAACTGTACTAGTTAGCAAGGCAAATGGACCGGCAGCATGCCCATGTATTATCAAGCCATAGAACTCCTATTTTCAGCTGAGTGCATCAATGAAGGCCATCCACCACTGATTGATAATTTAGATCCTATTAATCCAACCTGACCTACAGAAAGCTAATTACATAGAGTACAGTAGTGTATATCTCCAGCCCCATACTATATAAATAATACCACCACTGATAAGCAGCCATCCTTAGAGAGCTAATAGTTCCGGGTGAACCAGCCATTCTGGCAAGGAAGTAACCGGTAGCTACTAGGCTTAGGCTACAAGCATTGAGAACAGTGGCTATCAGGACTAACGTACTTGTGCCCGGATGCCATTGCTCCACATGTGACACACTCCACACGTGATCGCTTAGCCGAATGGTCGCAGTATTTGCAGGTCCTCTGCCGACTTTTACCTGGGCTCGAGTGATGTGATGGTGAGTGTGGGTAAAACCACTAAGATAATAGCAAATTTTTCTCGTTCTAACAGCCAATAATTATTTCAGCCTAGAATGACTGAATAACCACTAAGATATTTCATGGCACATGAATTATTCAACTCAGTCAGCCATATAGAAATACAACACACACAAAAAGTTAGAGCAGTCTTACGTCACACAATATACCACCTTATCCTTATTATGTCATCTATTGTTTGTGGTCTTCCCAATTAGTGAGGGGAACTGAACAAACTACTTAATGTCAACCTACCCGCCGCATAGCAGTAGGTAAAGGGTCCAGTAAAGCGAGATTTAATATGACGTGATCAAAACAGATCCTAAAGCCTGTCAGGAATAAATAATGTGCTTATAAACTACAAGCCAGAGACACAGATGGATAAAATTTGAAAAATTGTTCAGATGTGCCCACACTTGACTGCCATTGCAGGGCTCCTCTAAAAGGATCTAAAAGAACTAAAACGTTCCGCAGACTGGAATATTTTTAGAGATGTTCCAACTGAGGGAAACCAAGCATTCTACTTGGTACAGCTACAGCTGGTAATTTAGTGATATGAAACTCATAACAACTAAATGACAAAACTGACTAACAGAACAGAACTTGTTATCCTACATATAGACTCATTGCTATATAGAATACATGGAGGCATGGCCTCCTAACTAGAACTGAACTAGACACAGCTGATGCCAATGCCACTGAAGGTCATAGATTACACAAAATAAAGTTAGCTGAAATAATAGACATCTTCCAACAGAACAGTCACAGGATCATGTGTTAATGTTACTGCATTAATCACTCCTTATGACTGCAATAGTGTTCCCCAGGAATTAAATCGGCAATTTTTGGGAGGCACAAATTCACTTAGGGGGAAATCACAGGTTATATTGCATAAGATCAGCCTTCAGAAACTTGCCAGAGTACGGACTAGCATTCAGATCACTAAGATTATCAACATCTTGCGATAGTACTGGTCTCATATACACTGACATCTGATTACATTACTTGACATACATACTTACATGTATATTTATTGACACAAACACACACACTTGTGTCCTAGGTGACCACAACAAGCTAGCCAGAGCCACTAATTGCTCTGAGTGTTGGTGATACCTTCTATTGGAATCAATACTTCCTTATTACAAACACACTCTAGAGAACACTCACCTTGCCATCACTTCAGCAATGTCAGGTAACTCTATGATCAAATGTTGACACTTCTTGAGCCATCATTCACAGCTAGTCTAAGTCAGAGACATCGAAAGCAGCTTCACCCACTCCATCCCACTACAAGGAAAAGCAATAGAAAAACAAAACACACAGAAGTGAATAAATGCAATCATGAATTCAACTTATACTCTGCAAGCTAATCTCGCCAAGAAATTGTTAGGAACAGTTTATCAAACTCTAGCTGAGAGGTATAGTCTCTTAAAAATATTCACTAACACGGCGGTTCTGGATCTCTAGATTGGAGTCAGTTGTAACACAACAAGAGGTAGAGGCATGCATGAACACATACTGTAGTATAATGCAGAAATAGAACGGTCAAGAAAGTGTGGTAAAAAACCACAACAACATTAATTTTAGAGGTTAGTGACAGGGAAGAAACCTCAGCTCTATATATTATAGAAGAAACATTACTACACAGGAAACTAGTTGCACACACAGGCATACACTACTAATGAATGACAAGACTCAGTTTTGATCAATACTCGTTCACTGATTAAAAATTTAGGTATCACAAGTTGTTACGACCAAGGATGAAGTGATGGTAAAATAACTTAATTATAAATATTACATAAAGATTCATTATTACTACATAAAAATATACAGCTTCATACTAAAATATATTTATTTTTAATTTCTGTAGTATCTGTAATAATAGTTCAAATGTTTCGGCTCCATGTAGCCTTCATCAGTGACTTTTTAAAAGTGATAAAATAAAATACATTTCGCTTCCCATCATATTTTAATGTATAAAGTAAGGCTATAGAAAAAACCCAACTTTATACAGGTAAATAAAGTGGTTTCAACACAGAATAGTATGACATTCACTTCTAACATTCAAATAAACTGAATCAAACCTTCTCTTGCTTGCTGCTCTCACACTCCTAGCACTCTTTCTATCATTACAGATTCATCACCTCTTCCTACTAATACCTGTATTAGGTAGACATCTATTGCTACTGGACTTAGTACTGCTTGATTATACTGGCTTCCCTGAGGCTCCATCATTACTTTCTACAGTTCTAACCCTAAGGAAAACGGCTGCACAGGTAGCTAACTATCTGTCCTTACTTTCTTCTTCTCTAACATGGCTAAATTCGCCAGAAGCTTTTAAATAGCCTCAAAGGTTGTAAAACAAGAAGCCGTAAACTCCTGATCGAATGGTACAAAAAATTGGTAAAGGTTACATAGCAAAAGAAAGTTTTAGCCATTGTCAGAATGAGCAGTCTTTTAGACGTCTTTTGATTACCGTATGCCACATATAGCTTTAATATTGTATTTTTTATGATTCTTTAAAGTGATCGACTTCCGTGGCTGCATTAATGCGGCCGCAATTGTTTTTGTTCCCCATTTAACTTCAATAAATCCACCTGATTGATATGAATTCTCACTTCAAATAAACGCTTCGCCCAGACATCTTGAGAACTAATGTGGAGTTGTTGGCTGCAGCTACTTATTACAAATTTCTATATACATAGTGAAGGCCCTACTATAAAAGACATCAGCTGTGTTCAGATATCGATATAGAAGCCGTTGACTTCCATCCCATCATATTCATACTTGATTATTAAAGTTCAAACCACTAGTCATACCTAAATGTTTTTATTAATCAAACATTTAGGCTGCTATTAAAAAACAACAACATTGAGCTTTAATAATCAAGTATGTTTATGTATACCTAGTCAAACAAATATTATCCAAGAAATCCCATCATATTGAACTGCTGCACACTAACCACTATCAATATGATAAATATATCTCTGGCCAACTCTTAGACACACTTCTGAGGATCTCATGACCCATACTGATT
>WLWD01002784.1_pt1 | contig 49565 bp, 33 predicted proteins | sample 6712731 | NCBI WGS metagenome assembly WLWD01 (sample SAMN12718690, study PRJNA576275) | sponge metagenome | isolation source: marine sponge | host: Mycale hentscheli | place: New Zealand: South Island, Marlborough, Capsize Point | collected 2014-11-01 | reverse complement strand
GGGAGGTTGTGTTGTGTGTTAGTGTTGGGAGGTTGTGTTGTGTGTTAGTGTTGGGAGGTTATGTTGTGTGTATTAGTGTTGGGAGGTTATGTTGTGTGTTAGTGTTGGGAGGTTGTGTTGTGTGTATTAGTGTTGGGAGGTTATGTTGTGTGTTAGTGTTGGGAGGTTATGTTGTGTGTGTTAGTGTTGGGAGGTTGTGTTGTGTGTTAGTGTTGGGAGGTTGTGTTGTGTGTGTTAGTGTTGGGAGGTTATGTTGTGTGTTAGTGTTGGGAGGTTATGTTGTGTGTGTTAGTGTTGGGAGGTTGTGTTGTGTGTTAGTGTTGGGAGGTTGTGTTGTGTGTATTAGTGTTGGGAGGTTGTGTTGTGTGTTAGTGTTGGGAGGTTATGTGGGGGTGGGGGAGGGGTGCGGGAGGCGGGGGGGGGGGGAGGGGGGGGAGGGGAGGTGGGGGCGGGGGGGAGGGGGGGAGGGTAGGGGGGGGGTGACCTGGGGGAGTGTGGGGAGGTATGGGGGGGGGCGCCCGGAGGGGGGAGGGGGGGGGGGGGGTCGTGGGAGGGGTGGGAGTGGGGTGGGGGTGCCGGGAGGGAGGGGGGGGAGGCGGGGGTGGGAGGAGTAGGGTTGTGGAGGTAGGGGGTGGTTAGGGGTGGGGGGTCATGTGGTGTGTGAGTGGGGGAGGAGGTTATGTTGTGTGTATTAGTGTTGGGAGGTTATGTTGTGTGTTAGTGTTGGGAGGTTGTGTTGTGTGTATTAGTGTTGGGAGGTTATGTTGTGTGTTAGTGTTGGGAGGTTATGTTGTGTGTGTTAGTGTTGGGAGGTTGTGTTGTGTGTTAGTGTTGGGAGGTTGTGTTGTGTGTGTTAGTGTTGGGAGGTTATGTTGTGTGTTAGTGTTGGGAGGTTATGTTGTGTGTGTTAGTGTTGGGAGGTTGTGTTGTGTGTTAGTGTTGGGAGGTTGTGTTGTGTGTATTAGTGTTGGGAGGTTGTGTTGTGTGTTAGTGTTGGGAGGTTATGTTGTGTGTTAGTGTTGGGAGGTTATGTTGTGTGTGTTAGTGTTGGGAGGTTATGTTGTGTGTGTTAGTGTTGGGAGGGTATGTTGTGTGTATTAGTGGGTTGTGTTGTGTTGTGTGTATTAATAGGTCGAATAGTAGCATTATTATCTGTTGCAGCTGGTCTGATGGTCGCTGCAGTCACAGTGACATGCATGTGTGTGTGTGTGTGTGTGTGTGCAGAGGGTTTGGCAACATTCAGAAAGAGATTCAAGACATGGCGGAAACCAGTTTAGTCCATCTTCACTTGGAAGTCCGCTGCCATTGCTTCTACTTCCTCCTACCAGTCCTTCACAAGGTGAGCAGAAAACACATGTGTTTAATACATATGCATGTGAAGACACGTGTACCCTCCATCCTTACAGTGCACACATGTGAAGACACGTGTACCCTCCATCCTTATAGTGCACACATGTGAAGACACGTGTACCCTCCATCCTTATAGTGCACACATGTGAAGACACGTGTACCCTACATCCTTATAGTGCACACATGTGAAGACACGTGTACCTTCCATCCTTACAGTGCACACATGTGAAGACACGTGTGCCCTCCATCCTTATAGTGCACACATGTGAAGACACGTGTACCCTCCATCCTTATAGTGCACACATGTGAAGACACGTGTACCCTCCATCCTTATAGTGCACACATGTGAAGACACGTGTACCCTCCATCCTTTTAGTGCACACATGTGAAGACACGTGTACCCTCCATCCTTACAGTGCACACATGTGAAGACACGTGTACCCTCCATCCTTACAGTGTACACATGTGAAGACACGTGTACCCTCTATCCTTTATATGATAATGTAATTCTGGTTCAGTGGACTGAGTTTCAGGAGGTGAGCACTGCCTCGTTACCCTGCGGTTCAGTGGACTGAGTTTCAGGAGGTGAGCACTGCCTCGTTACCCTGAGGTTCAGGAGGTGAGCACTGCCTCGTTACCCTGAGGTTAAGTGGACTGAGTTTCAGGAGGTGAGCACTGCCTCGTTACCCTGAGGTTCAGTGGACTGAGATTCAGGAGGTGAGCACTGCCTCGTTACCCTGAAGTTCAGTGGACTGAGTTTCAGGAGGTGAGCACTGCCTCGTTACCCTGAGGTTCAGTGGACTGAGGTTCAGGAGGTGAGCACTGCCTCGTTACCCTGAGGTTCAGTGGACTGAGATTCAGGAGGTGAGCACTGCCTCGTTACCCTGAGGTTCAGTGGACTGAGTTTCAGGAGGTGAGCACTGCCTCGTTACCCTGAGGTTCAGTGGACTGAGTTTCAGGAGGTGAGCACTGCCTCGTTACCCTGAGGTTCAGGAGGTGAGCACTGCCTCGTTACCCTGAGGTTCAGTGGACTGAGGTTCAGGAGGTGAGCACTGCCTCGTTACCCTGAGGTTCAGTGATGCTTGAGTTGACATATTTTACTGAACTAGTTGAGAAGGATACAAACTTGCTCGAGGCACAGACTGAGCCTGGGGGAGATGTTTATATTACACGCTACATTGTGTCCCTGACCTTAGCTACACATAGCTGCCAGCACTGGGTGGCTGCTATTAGAAGGCTTCCAACACTAATTGTGAATTTATATGTAATGTGTGAGGATTTGATGGACCACATCACATGCACGCCAGACCTCTCGCTCGTAGATACACTCTGGAGTATTAGTATGTGCTTGTTCTGTGATAGCATGATCTCATCAAAAGGAATATTCCCAGCTGGCATGGCATGTCCTTCTCTATGAATATACATCTTAGATACATTCATTAGACCATTGCACAATATTCACACACGCACACACACACATTGGCAGTACTTGATGGCGTGTGTGTTTTTGTGTGTGACAATGAATTAGTATTGACAGCTGAGCTGGACAGGAACACCACAGTATGAATTTTGACCTCAGCACTTCGACCGATAGCCACCATTACTTCCTATTGTGTGTGTGTGTGCGTGTGCATAGCCCAGCTATGTATTCTCCCAAGAGGAAGAGTTACAGGAGGATGTTGCAGTGACCCATCTGGCTGCTGATCTGAAGGATATTGATTTGGTAATGGTTGCCGTTCTCACTACTTCCAAGTATCACTATCTGTTTGAGGGACTGGGCCACTTGCTGGCTGTCATCTTCATCAACTGCACTCGGCACATTGGCACCATCAACACGAGTGGAATTAAAAAAATGTGAGGCTAATTTTCTGATATGGGAGGGTGTGGTGTTGCTAGGTGACTAGACAGAGCTGCTATGTTCTCATCTATTTTGCAGACTGTTCTAATATCGTGAAGTGATTGTTACGTTGTTTCACTTGAGGAAGTGATGTTGAAACAACACGTATGAATGTGTGTGTGTGTGTGCTACTCTAGATGTCATTCAGATGTCTGCACATATACATACATACTACATAATAATGTCAATTTACAATTAACAAACAGTAGTACAACTCACTGTTTCAACAGACTCTAACATGGAATTTCAATTAACAATAGCATCCTGGGACCACATCAGTACTAGCTGGTAACTACCTCGTGTGTGTGTGTGTGTTTGTGTGCAGGTGTCGCAACATCTCTGTGCTTCAGTCTTGCCTGTCAAAGATTACACTCATCAGAGAGAAAGAATTAGACAGAGCTAGGAAATACTTTGAGATGTTGTATTTGTCCTTTGATGTAAGTAATCCCATTAAACACATGATGCTATTGATGTGTGTGTGTGTGTGTGTGTGTGTGTGGTAGGAGATCATGGAAGGTCTTCACGAGCAAGGACTACAGTACGAGGAAGAAGACTACAAGAGAATACTCACCATCTTGCCACAGAGGAACAAAGAGAAGCTCTCTGACAAGGAAGATGTAGCAGACTCCTTGCAGGAGCAGTTCAAGCAACTTCATGATGCCTTCTCTACAGATACAGTGTAGACCAAGAAGAAGCTAACCAATGACTGATCATTGTCTCTTCTGTTTTAGTTCACCGTATTTTTATATTTTTAATAATCAACGAGACAGTTCATTGTGATTGCTACAAAATAACGGAGTGATGAAAAAAGTTGTTTGATATGAAGCAATAGCTCATGTGGTGATATTAGCTACACGATCAGCTGTTGCCGACCAGTGCAACATACAGGCAGGTACATGAATCCATGTATACAGACAGGAAAGAAGTGAACGCTGACATGACCAGCAAATAATACAAACGCTACACACCATCCTTAATGGGGACGTGCATATACTGGGGGAGTGAGGATGAGTGAGGGGAGACCCACCGACTAATTGGAATATACTTGCCCACTCGTTCACACATGACTAGTGCCAAGAAACTTCCGTTCTAGTTCCTCGTTGATGACGTAGAAGGTGGACATCATGCTAGGGACTGCTACCAGACGAGGCAACAAGCCCTTCATCAAGTGACGTGGACCTTCATGGCGGCAGATGTTCCACATGATCTGAACACACGACTCACTCTTGCCACCTTCAAAAACAAATACAACATCAGCTAATTGATGGACTTACTCTGGGGTCAAAGTTTACTTAACAATCCTTTATACCGCTCTTATTTGCCCTACCCAGTTCGGCTCCTTGCTGTCGTGTCTTGACCACATCAAAGGGACATGCCACTATGGAGGCAAGAGTACCAGCTGGGAATCCCAGTAGCACTCGAGTCCATGGATCTGGTTCCAATGCTGTCCTCTTGCGAAACATTCTCACAAACGTCTCTCTGGAGGTGAAGAACACTGCATTGAAAGATATGTCTCTGTACAGAGTCGATCTAAAGCCAAAGTACAAGCCACGAATTCCAGTTTCCCTGATCACTGCCATGAATGCTTGCTTTCTGATATGAGCCAGGACCATAGCTCGCTCTGAGGGACAACCTAGCAACACACATGTACATACACACATGTACAGGTAAGATGAACTGATGGAGCTGGGGTTGAACTGTTTTAATGTGTAAAATAACAACATGCACAAAAACTACACAACTATAGTCTATAATACTAGTTATACCCTCACTTCACACTGGATGCACCACCTCTCTTCACACTTGTGCTATCAAATTAACAACCATAGACAGCTAACACACACTCCTATTGTCTGTTGGTAACCTCGATTAGAAACTAGCTAGCTTTAACGGTTGTCCCTGGCAATGACGTACCGATGAGGGTAGTGGCAGCTCCAGCAGCTGAGCCTGCTACAAGCCACTTGGCAATCGTGGGCTCCTCAAAATTTCTCTCCATGAATCGCCCAACCATTATCCATCCCTGCATCTTGAAGGCTTTCTCAGGCATGATGCCAAAGGTACGAGATATCACACCTGCGGACAGAAACACACAGTAAACTTCAATTTAACAAACATACCCACTTTACAAACATAAATTTGGGTTAACATTACTGGGGGAAAAAAAAAGAAAAAAAAAAAGGGGAAAAAAGCATATTCACCATCTACACCTCCATTACCATGCATGCAAACACTTTGATTCCAGTGTAACCATGCACACACACACACACACACACACACACAACAACCCACCACTTCCTTAGAACTGACATAGCAACTACAAATGCAGGAAGTTCACATTAACAAAGACCCTTACTAATTCCATAGTGTTCATTCCAGCCACTTTCCATCAGCACCAGTCTATTAGTCCTGCTTTAAAAACTTACCTCGATATAGGAATGACTTGTGTGCTGTGGCCTGATTGACGAACAGTTTGAACTTGAACTCTGGCCCGTAGAACATCATTTGACTCTTCAGAGTGTACAACGGGTGGTGTATGACGTGCGACACACCAGCCGCCATTGCGCTAACAGCAAATTCTTGTCCAGCACTCATTACAGCGGAGCCTGAAGGCATAAAGAGACGCCGATGAAGTTTCCTTGCCCCCGCGATTTTACCTGGGACGCCTTTACACCCCAAATTTACAAAGGCGGTATCTGCCGATGACTTATCTGTTGCTGTGTTAATCGATCTCTTTTAAAACCCATCACACGAACGTCCGACGAAGCCACACCACTCTACACCAGCTTCACCAGTCAGTAACGCAATACAACTAACGATTTCAGCAGCAAACAAACATACTTGTAGGGAGTGCCGAAGGTGTGTTCCGCGTGATCAGTACGTCATTTTAACAGAAGCGCGCGCAAGTGGCACAGCATGAACTTTCATTTAAGTGACCCGTTCCAATTCCTAGGACCCACACACGCAAGCCCAAAGAAGGTTAGGTAAAGTGTGTCAAGCCTGAATGGAGTAAGTCTCGTGTGGCTTCAGTGACATCTGTATCTTTATTTGTCCATCCTATTATCAAATAACGCTATGGTGGATCCGGTGCACAAATTGAATGAAAGTCTTCAAAGTGGGATATCCAAATTTGACAAGGAGTGTTTACGGGCTGTTCAAGTAGGCAACGGATTTTTGAGCTCTAGTTATAGTACATGATAATGTATGGTGATGTAATATTAGAGAGATGCGTTCCAATGCAGTGCAAAATGTTGTGAAGATAAAAACAGCTCCACTGAAGTGGTCCGGAGTTGTGTAGCTTCATGTCACAGGGACTCCAATCAACTAGAGCAGAATATAAAGGACGAAATAGACCGCATTCAGGTGCTTCTTTGTAATATTGCAAAAGGGAATTTCTCAGGATCACTGATATGATAGTTTAACTGCAAAGTGTGTAGCAAAACATTAATTGGCATATTGATTTTTTTTATTTATTTAGCAGTGAATATACTACAGCATTTCTCTGTATCAACATGGGAATAAAATAATTATCTTCAGTAGGACTTGTGCACTTAGTTAATGTGCTGGGTTTAATATGTAGTTTGGCTGTTCAATACAGTTAGATATACCACACTAACGTAGTTAAGATTGATGTTGACTGAGATAACTTGTACTGTAGCTACTTGATTCAGACTGGATGATGTGTTTGTAGGATCGACTGACTCGCTGTGCCCAGCAGTGCAATGATGTGTACACAGATCAAGTATCTAAGGCTGGTGAGACCTCTGCTCAGGCAGAAGCTGCAGCTGAGAAGTGTTTAAGTAACTGTTGTGACACTCACTCCAAACTCATCCCTGAATTGTTCTCAAGACTAAGATCCAAGACCAGAACATGCTAGACCAGCAGGACATATGCATATTTATACAACTGTAATGTATTTATTGGCTAGTAGTTTGTTTGTTTGTTTGGATTTAGGCAAATATTCTAGATTTAGTGAAGTCTCATCTTTTTAGTAGCACGTGGCATAGAGCAGCTTTGCTGCTGCTGCTGCTTCTCCAGATCTTCCACTTTCTTTCTCAGAAAAGCCATCTCCCTCTCTGACTCTGCCTTCAGGTGTTGCAACTTCTATACACATAAATGAATTGGAAGTGAAGGTGACTGCAATTGGTAGCTGCCACTTCTACAGGGAAGATAAACCACTAGGTACCTTTCTGAAGATGTCACTGTTGGCTGATGAGGTGTGGTTTGCTTGTGCTTTCAACTGTTGATGTTGTTTCTGCATCTTCAACATTTTGGCATCATACTGGATTACAGACACATGTATGTATGCTCACTGCAATGCACCTTGAGGTGTGTGTGGTTTGTAGCTGTGAGTATAGCAAATAAATACCTCCAGTCGTAATTTAACAATTTCTGTATGCTTGGCTCTCTCCAATTCTGTCTTCTCTCTCTGCAACTGCTTCACTTCTTCCATCTTCTCCTGTAGCTCTAGTTGTTTGTCCTGATGTACCTTGTCCACTGAAATACAAATGAGAGTATAATTATGCGACTAGTTGGTACATCTTGCTATGAGCTACACTTGGTTACAATAGTGAGTGGGGGGGGGGGGGGGGAAGAGGGCCCTCTCCTTTTCAACCAAGTTTTTGAAATATAAGGATGAATAATTGAATATATCAATATGGGCAATACAATTCATAGGTCAACTGCATGTTAACTTACACTCTTCACTCATAAATTAATATTGAAACCATATACATACAATCAATCTTTAATGTTTTTAAATTTTTGTGTCACTAGCGCTGGATCTGCTGATATGGAGTATATATATATATATATATATATATAGTCTAGTTGAGCCAGACCCGCCTAGTGCATGGAGGGTCTCGGGAGATGGCCATACCAAATTTGTTCTGGAGGAATGGAAATGGTCAGTGCCCCACCTTCCTTATACTAGATGCAGATGGATTCTCTCTGGTGATTTTTTTTTTTTTTTTTTTTAGTTTCTGTAGCTTTTACTGCAGACAATGAAAGAGTAGCTGGTAGAAGTAATCTGACCTTTAGTGGAAAGTAGAACTAGAGACGTACTTGGAAATTTTCCAATGGGACATGGCAAAGACTTTGCCTTGTTGTCTTGAGAGGGATCATTCCCACACAGTAGACAGATGCCAAACTAGCCAAGCTTACTAAACTGCTTCAGGGTGGCAGACACGTACAGGAATGTCAATTTGTGGTAGAGGAGGGCCATTTATAACCGCCACAACAACTTTCGTATGGACATGTCCCCAGACCACCTGTGTAGCAGTTTGGTCAAGGGTCTGGCTATGCCAGACTATCCCTATATGTGTATCTGCTCACAGTAGCTAATGATAGATCTCACTGACAACCACTTCTATAGAACATAATAATTGGGCAAGCGAGTCTCAATTGAGATTTATAGATTAACACTTTGGCTTTAAAACTCCTTGTTTCCATATTGAAATTTACAGTTGCTCTAAAAAATATGGAAACAAGGAATTTTAAAGCCAAAGTGTTAATTCGAAAGATGAGCATTACAAAACTTTTAACATTAACCTTTTTCCTTACAATATTTTCCATGACTATTCATGTCATTCCAATTCCATTAGCTTTACTACAACATCTTAGTCTCAACTGTCCACTGTTCAACATTCACGTTACCTTATCCACGACAGCTTCTAAAAAAAATTACTAAACATTTACTTCTGACATTATCTACGTCAAGCACATCACTAGTTTGTTACTAGATTACTGACTTTCTCAACTAACCTCCAAATGTGTATTGGAGACACTGAGGGGTAACACACTTTATATATATATATATATATATACATATATGTTTGGATGTACATATGTCATTTTATACTCTAACCCTTGTGTTTTTGTGTTCACTTGGTGGTCGACCCTGTTCCAAACTCCACTAAACAGAATCTTATAACTTACTGGAGTTCATTATCTAGAATTAGTGGCAGTGGTTATCTTGGTTAGTGCACCATTTGTCATAGCTATTCTTACTTAAGAATCCATTGCTCAATATATCAAGTCACCAAGAGAACACAATTTAAAGTCTTGTGCTGATATGTCCAGTGAGCAAGTGTGTGTGGGAGTGGTGTGTGGTACATCTGCTGCTTAGCTAAGAATATTATGAAACAAACAATAAATATTTTAGCTACCTTCTTTTCAAAGCTTCTTAGGCTTCCTCCCAGTCTCTTTTGTAGCAAGAAAATCTTATTTAGGGTTAGGCTCTAAACTGTGCGATAATTCCTTAGAAATTTGGGGTTTTTTTTTCAAGTCTCAAAAAGTTGCAATGAGTGGTATTGAAACCCTTTCCCATGTGCAATTTCAAAACTCAGCCGTGTTTTAGTAGGGGTCATCTTAGGAGTCATCTACTTAAATGCGGTCTACAGGGATACTTCTGTCTCTACTGCAGTCTACAGGATACTTCTGTCTCTACTGCAGTCTACAGGGATACTTCTGTCTCTACTGCAGTCTACAGGGATACTTCTGTCTCTACTGAGTCTACAAGGATACTTCTGTCTCTACTGAGTCTACAAGGATACTTCTGTCTCTACTGCAGTCTACAGGGATACTTCTGTCTCTACTGAGTCTACAAGGATACTTCTGTCTCTACTGCAGTCTACAGGGATACTTCTGTCTCTACTGAGTCTACAAGGATACTTCTGTCTCTACTGCAGTCTACAGGGATACTTCTGTCTCTACTGCAGTCTACAAGGATACTTCTGTCTCTACTGAGTCTACAGGGATACTTCTGTCTCTACTGAGTCTACAGGGATACTTCTGTCTCTACTGAGTCTACAAGGATACTTCTGTCTCTACTGCAGTCTACAAGGATACTTCTGTCTCTACTGAGTCTACAAGGATACTTCTGTCCCTACTGCAGTCTACATGGATACTTCTGTCTCTACTGAGTCTACAAGGATACTTCTGTCTCTACTGCAGTCTACAAGGACACTTCTGTCTCTACTGCAGTCTACAAGGATACTTCTGTCTCTACTGCAGTCTACAAGGACACTTCTGTCTCTACTGCAGTCTACAAGGATACTTCTGTCTCTACTGCAGTCTACAAGGACATTTCTGTCTCTACTGCAGTCTACAAGGACACTTCTGTCCCTACTGCAGTCTACAAGGATGCTTCTGTCTCTACTGCAGTCTACAGGGATACTTCTGTCTCTACTGCAGTTGTATTGGCGAAGACAAAAGGCACTCCCATTTGTGGTTCTACTATACTCCGCGAAACAAACTCAATGGCTCGATTGTTGAGTAAGATATTAATTACAGTTGCTAAAGAGTCAATTCCTCTTTCAGATGTATTTGCATGGTGTGGTTCAACTATTGTTTGCTGGTTGTCACCTCCACCTGCCATGATGTCTGCAAGAGGTTGTGGATACTGTGAGTCACATCCTAGCCAATCACTGGAGGTACATGCGTCCCTACTGACTGTAATCCAGCTGCTGTCACCTGAGCAACACCAAGCCAACTAATGTCATTTGAACTCGTCCCACCTGGCTGTTACAACAAATAGGAAGATGCAGAATAATTTGGCAGACACCACGCCCATGGTTCTACTTCCTGTCCCTTCACTAGAAGACCTCAGTGAGGCTGTTTATTTCTCTAATCACCAAAGAAAGAGTTTTTTTTAAACGTCATTACAGTTTCTTTTTATTGTAGGTCAACTCCCACTGCCATAATCCACTTCTCCAAGTTGTCACTACACAAACTGCAACAGACTGAGATCAGACTGCTCAAACTCAGTCACAATCATTCCTTCAAGACTGACCATGCCTCACTTTCCTCTATTGCAAAGGAATAGGATATTTCATCTCCATCCCTACATAAATGAAGCAAAGCTAATCAGTGTAAGTGGACGTTTGGAGAAGTCCGCTTTAACTACTAAGCAGAAACACCATGTCATTCTCCACCATTCTGACCATTAATAGAAGTTAATCTGCAGGTAATTGTACCTGGGAAGTTTGCATGTCAGCCCCACAGCCTCGCTACGTCATATATCCTTACTGTTTCACGTGCTCAGATTCAAGCATCTAGCTTGAAGGACTTGTGTTCAATGCAGAAAGGTGTATACTCGACCAGTAAGCAACTTCTTGAGGCTACCTGCTAGTTGAGTCTCTCCAACATCTCCATTCCACCACACACACTGTAGCTGATTTTTCCAACCCCATTGTGGTCAGACGAGGTTGCACTCATCCTCGCACACTAGAGAACATTTATATTCATGTCTTCGTGTGTACGGCCACTGGCGTAGGAACGGGGGAGAGGGGGCACAACCCCCCCCCCCCCCCCCCCCCCCCCCCCCCACATCTCAAGACAGAGGGGCAGGTTGTAAGTTAGTAAAGATTCTTGAAGACATAAATGAGCTGAGTAATGAAGTTTTTGACCATTTGGTGATGAATTTCTTACCTTGAAGTGAAAAGAATCCTATTCTTGGAGCAGACCTAAACACTTGAATTTTTGTTTATTTTATCAGCCGACAATACATAGCCAGCCAGCTTTACTACAAGAGCCTCTATCTATCACAAGAGCCTCTATCTATCACAAGAGCCTCTATCTATCACAAGAGCCTCTATCTATCACAAGTGTAATGCTTGTGTTTAGCTTCACTTACTAGCTACTAGCTAGTTACGACTTTAGTATAAGTATTATAGATTCAATATCTCAACTGTAACTGTGACAGTGACTATTAGAACAGAGACAAAGACTATGAATACAAGTGATAACATTATATAAGCAGACACACAGGAAATGATACTAAACCACAATGTTAATGACAGTACAGATCATTCCACATCTCCCTTTCTTTAAAGTCTTTCTGGAGGACGAACAATAGTACCTGTCCAGGCCTGCTAGGATTCCTGGAAGAACCTCAAGCATGTGCAGAACATTCAGGAACTCCCGATATCAAGGAACTCCCGATATCGTCGAACATTAATAAACCCCGTAGCTATTTTATTGTTTATTATAATGCACGCACTTCTCGCATTATCTTAGTTACGTTTTATTCCACTTTCTGTGCAGTGACTCATTTTCATTGTGTTCTATTATCTATTTGTAATCTATTATAACTAATTGTGGTTGTTGGGACTTGGCTGTCTCTGTCACATTTGATAGACAGCGAGATCCCAGAGATAACTTGTACAAAAGTCCAGATCGTCTGTGGGCCTTACAACCCCACAGCTCCATAGCAAGACGTTTCTCTGGCAGGACGTGACCGTCCATCATTGGTCCTTCGAGCCGGATACTCATCCGAACATTTCTTCCCGAGTACATTTACTCTGTGGAATCGTGCTGTAGTTTGTACTGTGTTGGATCTTCATTCCTACCTCTCCCTTTGGAGTTGAACTATACCTTTGAATACATCATTGGAGTTGATCTTCAGACTTGCCTCCTCCTTTTTAGACTTCCGATTTCGACAGCTTCACCTCTACTCGCACTCTGGAATTCGTCCTGACTTCGCTTCGCGATTGGAGTTCTACTACAGTGAACAGAATTGGTACTGTCGGATACACCTAGTGGATACTGTGAGGTTTCCCAGTCATTTCATTTACTCATTTTTTTTGTTGATCTCAACGATCTTCATTCATTTCTCAAACCTTTTTGTTTGATCTAAACTATACTTAGTTATTTTCACCTTAGATTTGTTTCAGCATGTCCATTGACTATGAAGCTGTCTACGCCGATATCACTGATGTCAACGTCCTCAAGCAGAAGAGGAGAGCTCGGCGAAGTATGATAACTCGTCAGGAACAATACTTTACGTCTCATTCTTCACTTTCTCCTCAGGAGATTAAATCAGCTGAAATTTCCAGTAAGCTGAATAAACTTAAAGATCTAGTTAGTGAGCATGAAGCATTACAAAATCGTATTGATGATGTAACTAACCCTAGTGAAGATAATGCTGATTTTGTAAAAGACAATCAATTGCTACTTAATCATTTTCAGTTGTTAGATGATTTTGAGAGTTTATATAATCAACATCAAACATGGTGTATCGGTAGTCGCATCAAACACGATGCCAATATTCTTTTAAACACTTCATCGCTAAATTCTGAAGCTTGCCGCGAGTCCTACGAAAAACTCAAACTAGAATACAAGACCTTCGTTACTTCTACTCATTCCTACCTTAGTTGTTCTGACATAAAAAATTTAGTAGACGAAGTACATGAACTACTAAAACAACTGCTAGACAAAGCCTCCTTAGATTTTGAACCAAAAGTTAAAACCATTACTGAAAGCTCTACTAGGGTAGACCATGTTGTTCCTCACTTTCAAAGTCGACTAAAACTCGATCTTCCAACCTTTTCGGGAGACTTACTTGATTGGCGAGAGTTTTGGTCTATCTTTTCTGCTAGACTTAGCAGAGAAACTGGCTTAACTGAGCACGAAAGAATCAGTTGCTTGGAAACTGCTATGGCCGACAAAAGTGCAAAGGCTATAGTACGAGTACACGGCTCTGGTGGCTCCTTTAGCGAATGTGTCAAGGCACTGCAGGAACGGTACGATCGCAACAAAATTGTTTATAGACACCATGTTCAGAAGCTGTCACAGCTGAATCCCATTCTAGACAATTATGAGAGTCTCTGTCAAACAATTCACGATCTAACCCGTCACTCTAGTGGTATGAAAACTTGTGATGGCGCTACTTTCGAACAACTCCTCGTTGCTATGATAGAGCCTCTCTTACCTGCTGTGCTGATTAAGCTTTGGTCAGATTTTACGACTGCTCTCGTTGACTTAATAAAGTTTCTGAAGCGACGCTCTCAAGCGGTTGAAGCTATATTACCACCGAAGCCTGTCTTGCAATTTCAAACACCGACGAAAGCTACTCTTAAACCCAAAGCCTTGCATGCTAAAGATCACAATCAGGATTGTTGTCCCTGTTGTGATTCTTGTCACCCTGTATATCACTGCTCACAGTTTAAGAGTCTTACTGCAGATAAGAGGTATAACCTAGCCAGACGAAATCATCTGTGTTTCAACTGCTTAAGCAAGTCTCACACAATTGACTATTGTTCTAGCAAGGCCACTTGCAGAGATTGCGGTCGCAAGCATCATAGTCTTTTGCATAAACCCACTAACTCACAATCTCAACCTATAACAGCTAGCTCAACTGCTTCTAAACCCACTAACTCACAATCTCAACCTATAGAAGCTAGCTCAACTGCGTCTACTTCAATTGCTTCCCCATCTGGAGTTAAGACTTCTTTATTCAAACAGCGCAATTCGCTCATTCCTTCGTTCGTTTACATGCCTGCTACAGCTTTAGCTATGGTGTCGGTTCCAGGCAGACAGTGTAAAGCAAGAGTTCTTATGGACTCAGGTTCTGGTATTACCCTTATTACATCTCGATTAGCTCAATCCTTGAAAGCTAAGAAGCACCATCTAGTTCATGAGATCACTGGACTCAATGGAACGAAATGTCTAACTTCTAAGTACGTTGTGAACCTTATCTTGAGTTCTGCAAGCGTTGTAGAAGGTGAAGAGGTTGCCATTCAAGCTCACGTGGTTAATCAGATCACTTCTGACTATGGTCCCCAAGACTTGAGTGCGATCAGAGCTTTACCCTTTCTAGAAGGAAAGCAACTTGCAGACCCTGAGTTTGGTCGCTCAGGACGAATCGACCTGCTATTGAGCATTGCTGACTCAAACCGGTGTACGTACGACAAATCTGAATCTATTCCCGATCGTTCTTTCCGTACTTGGAATTCTGTATTTGGCTGGATTGTCGGCGGTCAAATTTCTACTCCTAACTCATCTTCAACCTGCATGAAGATTACATCAGGCGACGCTAGAGCTGATGAAATTCTACAGCTTTTTTGGGATCAAGAAGAGGTTCCTAATGATGAACACGTGCTTCGTCAAGAGGATAAACAAGCACTTGATGTGTTCCACAATACTCTGACTCGTGATGTCCAGGGTAGATTTTCAGTATCTTTACCTAGAAAGACTCCTTCACTATCTCTTGGAGAATCCAGAAGTATTGCACTCAAGAGGTACATCCAGAACAAAAGGTCTCTAATCAGAAAGGATCAGTGGGAAGCATTCCACTTAGGACTGGATGAATACAGAGTCCTGGGACACTGAGCTGGTACCTGAAACTGACTTGCTTCAGCCGAAAGGTGAAGTATTTTACCTACCTACCCACGGTGTAATTAAGGAGAGTAGCTCTACTACTAAACTTAGAATAGTTTTTGATGGTTCGGCAATTTCTTCAAATGGACTCTCGCTGAATGATATCCTACTTCAAGGTCCTTCATTATACCCTCTCCTTTCCACTGTGATTGCTCAGTTTAGGACGCATACGATTGGCATGTCGGCCGACATTTCGAAAATGTTTCGCGAAGTCGGTCTGGCAGAATCTGACCGAGACCTCCATAGATTCCTACACGAGGACTCCGAAGGCCAGATACAGGATTGGCGAATGTGTCGTGTAACTTTTGGTATTACTTCTTCTCCTTTTTTGGCCTCAAAGGCATTACTTCAGGTGGCTGAAGATCACAAGATCGAATTTCCTGAAGCTTCTCAAGTTGTCAAACGGTCATTTTATGTAGACGACTGTCTAACTGGAGCTGACAGTCTTTCTGAAGCCAAGCAACTGAGGTGCGATCTAAACTCACTCTTGTCTTTAGCTTGCTTCACTCTTAGAAAATGGAGGTCTAACTCCCGTGAACTATTAGCTGACTTACCTTCTGAACTAAAAGAGGTGGATAACTCTAACCTAGTTATATCTCCTTCTGAGTGCCCCAAGACACTGGGCTTACACTGGAATACTTCCACTGACACCCTTCATGTGTGTACCCCCTCCCTTGAGGAAACCGAGGTTCCGACCAAACGCCAGTTAGCATCTGCTGTCGGTAAAACCTTTGATATCATGGGCTGGTATTCACCGGTGACAGTGGTAATCAAGATCTTACTTCAACGAGTTTGGAAATGCAAGGTAGACTGGGATGAACCATTGCCTCCAAATCTTCTTCCTGTCTGGGAGAAATGGAGCAAAGACCTGCACCTTCTAACTGAACATCCTGTGCCCCGGAGATATTGTAGCAGTGATTCACCGATAATTCAGAAACAATTACACGGCTTCTGCGATGCTTCGCAGGCAGCCTATGGAGCTGTAGTATATTTGCGACTACTTCATGAAGACACTGCAGTTTCCATCAGCTTGATCACAGCGAAGACCAAGGTTGCACCTCTGGCTGGCAGTACCATCCCTCGTCTGGAACTCTGTGGAGCGGTTCTTCTTGCTCGACTGTTACACCGTACTCGGAAAGATTTGAGCATTCCCACAGCAAACATTTTCGCTTGGTGTGATTCCTCTGCTGTCCTCGGTTGGTTAAACATGTCATCATCTCGTTTGAAGACCTATATTGCTAACAGAGTCATAGAGACAACAAAGTTGGTACCGGCAGGACATTGGAGATATGTCTCTACTAAGATGAATCCACCTGATCTCGTTTCTAGAGGTCTATATGTTCAGGAACTTCTGAATTATTCTTTATGGTGGCAAGGACCTGACTGGCCCAGGGACAATCATATCCTGCTGAGATAAAACATCTTTCTGAAGGCAAACCTGTATCTTCCAATTCACCCTTACATTCTCTTTTCCCACTCATTGATCAAGATGGGTTATTGAGGGTTGGTGGAAGATTAAATCATGCTTCTATACCTAGTCATGTCAAACATCCTATTATACTATCTAATCATCATTCTCTAACTAAGTGTTTAGTATTGCAGGTACATTTAGACTCTGGACATGCTGGTATTGGAGCTATGCTGGCTATTCTAGCTGATCACTATTACATTCCTGGTGTAAAGTCTCTCCTACGACTGATTAGCCGCTCCTGCGTGACCTGTCAGCGTTCCTACGCCAGAACTGCTGAGCAACTCATGGGACAGTTACCTCCGGAGCGTCTTCAGCCAACGGTCCCATTCACCTACGTGGGAATAGATTATGCTGGACCACTGTGGACCAAGAGAGGCAATCCACGTAAACCTACACTAGTGAAAGTTTATGTATGTATTTTTGTATGTTTATCAACTAAAGCAGTCCACATTGAGATCTCATCAGATCTTACAACAGAAGCTTTCCTTGCTGCCTTAACTCGCTTCGTTGCTCGACGTGGAGTTCCTAAAACCATACTGTCAGATAATGGGACAAATTTTGTGGGAGCTAAGAATGAGTTAGCTGGTCTATTTTCCCTGTTACAAAGCAAACAGACGAAGGATGCCATCCATAATTTCGCTGCTTCTCGGTCCATTGACTGGAAATTCTCACCCAGTCGTTCTCCACACTTTGGAGGAATGTGGGAAGCGGGAGTCAGAAGCATGAAAACACTTTTAAGGAAGCTTGTAGGTGACCATCATCTTACTTTCGAAGAGTTAGCCACAGTCTTGGCTGAAGTGGAAGCCACACTCAATAGTCGACCTCTTCTTCCAGTGCACTCAACTTCGCCTGATGGCTCCGACGTGATAACTGCAGGTCATTTTTTGATTGGTAGGCCCCTTCGATCGATTCCGTCAAGAATCTCCTCAACCAGCAAAATCTGCTACTTGCGGCGCTGGAATTTAGTTAATCGACTTTCTGCTGAACTTTGGGATCGGTGGTACACTGTCTATCTGCAGTCTCTCCAACAAAGAAAGAAATGGAAAACTATTACTTCCAACCTTGCAAAAGGTGATATTGTATTACTTAAGGATGAAGAGACTTATGGGTGTAGGTCGTGGCCTCTTGCTAGAGTTGTAGAAATCCACCCTGGAGCTGACAGACTAGTCAGAGTAGTGACAGTGCTATGCCATGGCAAAACGTTTAAAAGAGCTGTAAAGAAACTTGTTCTTCTTCTCAGAGTTTCCAAGGAACTCTCTCCTGCCCGGGAGTGTGTCCAGGCCTGCTAGGATTCCTGGAAGAACCTCAAGCATGTGCAGAACATTCAGGAACTCCCGATATCGAGGAACTCCCGATATCGTCGAACATTAATAAACCCCGTAGCTATTTTATTGTTTATTATAATGCACGCACTTCTCGCATTATCTTAGTTACGTTTTATTCCACTTTCTGTGCAGTGACTCATTTTCATTGTGTTCTATTATCTATTTGTAATGTATTATAACTAATTGTGGTTGTTGGGACTTGGCTGTCTCTGTCACATTTGATAGACAGCGAGATCCCAGAGATAACTTGTACAAAAGTCCAGATCGTCTGTGGGCCTTACAACCCCACAGCTCCATAGCAAGACGTTTCTCTGGCAGGACGTGACCGTCCATCAGTACCTGTCCTTGACCGAGTCATAATGACTTTCGGAAAATTTCTTGCAACTTCTTCCTGTTGGTAACTTGTAGAAGACTGGTCCGCTTGACTGGGATCGACATTGAGATGTTTGCGATTTCTCTCGGTTTCTCCCCTCGACGTCTCAACAACGTAAGACCTTGGTGTACCAGCATTGGCTACAACTCTTCCTGGAATCTTCTCCCTTTCTGAAGTAATCCACACTCGAGTGTCCACTGGGATTTGTGGTTGAGATTTCACTTCGTGGGATTTGTCTAAGTTTATTTTCTGTTTTTCTTTGAACTCTTTGTTCTGCTTTTTGAAGGACTCCAGGTAAGGCCACTGTGGAGTTAACATACTGGTAGCAATCGCTATAGAAGTTCTCAGCTTTCTTCCCATACATAATTCTGCTGGGCTAAGATTGCACCACGGAAAAGGCGTAGTACGATAGTTCAATAAAACTGTGTGGAGATCGTCGGAACAGGTTAGCATTGATTTTACAGTTTTAACTGTTCGCTTGGCCATTGCTTTGGGGATAGTGAGGGCTGCTAGTGATGTGTTTAAATTCAAAAGAGCTGGCAAATTCGGTGAATTCTTGTGAAGCGTACTGAGGACCGTTACCACTCCTTACTACCTCGGGAATTCCATGCTGTGCGAATACAGACTGAAGAGCCTTAATGACCATGGCGGAAGTAGTTGATGTTAATTGCAATACTTCAGGGTATCTTGAGAAGTAATCAACAACTAGTAGGAAATTAGCACCCTTTAGCTCCAATAGATCTGTGCTGATAATCTGCCATGGGTACTCAGGAAGTAGAGTAGTCATCAGAGGTTCCTTCTTTGCTGGTAAGTTTTTAGCACATTCCATACTAACTGAATGATGTGGTTATTCACTCCTGGCCACCAAACAAATTGCTTAATTCTGGCTTTGCAACTCTCAATTCCCTGATGTCCTGCATGAACTTTTAGTAGAGTTTCTTTTTGCAGTGATTAGGTCTGATCAAACATTAACACCTTCATTTTCAGTGATATGAGCTTGATATTTCAAGTATGGCTGTATTTCAGGATCTATGTCTTTTTTACTTGGCCATCCATTTCGACATAATGATATCAATTGCTGACAAACTGTATCTTCAGTTTGAGATTGTTGATAAACTCTTAACCTTTCTGGTGATGTTGGTAGAGACTGGACCACTGCATCTACCATGGCGGCTTCTGCTTCATCTTGTAAAACTGCTTCTTTACCGATTCCTTCCATAGGAGCTCTGGATAAAGCATCAGCAGTGTAGATAAATTTCCCTGGAACATGAGAAATAGTGTAATCAAATTTAGAAAGTCTCAATCTGAATCTCAGTATCCTTGGTGGCATTAAGTCAAGTTGCTTGCTCAGCAGAGGAATGAGTGGTTTATGATCGGTTTCTAGCTCAAACTTTCGTCCCAAAATATAATCCAGTAACTTCTCACAGGCCCAAGTCACCACTAAAGCCTCTTTTTCAATCACGAATAGTAGTGACACAACACAATGTTGGCACTACAACAATAATTTAAAATGGCTTGAATATAAGGGGAATGACTAAGCTAGACTACTTTGGGTTTAGTTTGGGTGGAGACTAAGTGAATGAATGGCGAAGTGAGGCTAGGTGTAAATATACATAATTAAAAAGTTTATTACTCCTCAGCGTGCATGGGCATGAGGGTTGTAGTATTTGTCTGTTTGACCGTCTATCATGCTCTGATTTTGGAGATTACTGGCAATTAAACGGCAATTTAGGTATGAACTTACTCAGAACGACGATTTAAGACCTTTTATTGCGGCTACTTTTTTTTAATTTCGGGCTGGTTTTTGAGAAAACGTGAAGCTATTAGCTCCATGTAGGTACTAGCCTTTGTGGGTAATTCCCCCTATAGTCACGTTGTAATCATGTGAGCAATTAATTTCTTGCTGCCCGTGGTATAGAGTGCTGGAAATGGAGTCGCGCATTGAAAGTGTATACCAGTGAGTGTCTCTGGCCTGATTTTATTCTTCTGTTTTACATCTACCATTTTCATTGCTTGAGCTATATTTGTACCTGATAAGAATAGCCAATAAATTCATTGATAATGTAATTGACAATAAACAGCCAGGTTTGGAGCTTCCTGGATGCTGGCTGTCTATGCTGCATACAATTCACCCTGGATTTGTTACACAGTTAGCATGCCCACCAGTTATTTTGCTGTTTACATTATGTTTATGAACCACTTTAGAGAGTCCAGGACTTCAACAAGAAGTTGAAACATCGATTAAATCTTAATTATATTGGCCGTTAAAACAGAGAAAAATGGCTGTTATTATAATTATTTCAGCCGAGAATGACTGAAACATTGAAGAAAGAAGTAATAGTAGATTTTTAAAAAATATACTAGTAAGAGACTATGCAGATAATTCTACAGTGTCCCTAGGTGATGTCTATTATTAACTCACTCCAGCACAAACCTTACACATTGGCCACAATGTTGATGTCAATATGTGGGGTAATATGAATCCGTGGAACTCTTCCCAGACCCTTTCCTTCCCTCATGCACACATAAAATGGGAAGATAAAGAGTTGGCTATGCCAGACTAGACCTAGCCATGAAGACATTGCTAGATTCAAGTAGGAGATGTGCATTGTCTATATTGTATCTAGGAGAAGAGTGACAAATAAAGAGTGCTATATACTCTCATTGCATGATAAAATAAGCATTGAGTAGCTATTTAATGCCTAATCTAATAACAAGGATTGTGATATATTCATGTGGTTCACAGAGTGGCTACAGGAGCATACCTGCAGATTTGGCTTGCTGACGCACTTCTTCTAGCTCTTGCAGGTGTCTAGTGGACATCTCCTGAAGTTCTCTCGCTAGCTCTGCTTCATGACTCAGATGACTTGCTTCAATCTCACTGGAGGTTCTCTTCATTATTTGGAGTTCTTCATTGAGGCGAGAGCACTCATCTGAAGATGAAACAGACACTAGTGACATATTAAGTATTGGGATGACTGAGTGATATTTATATCATTAGAAGTTTGTAAATTTATTAGCTTACATAACATATAACAGGAATACATGCAACTCTGCAGACTTACTTAGCAACACTGAAACCAGGGGACTTGATTGAATAGTCATGTACTGAGGTACACTTACAGAAAGAGATCTTTGCTAGTCTGCCAAGTCAAGCAGAGCTTCATAGTTTTGAACTGATTGTTCTGGCAGCAAAAATGTGATATTGTGATAACTGCCATGTATAACATGAACAACACACATGTATGGACATTTTAGTAATATTTTTGGGTTATTAAGAATATAAGATATTGTGGCAGGATATATAATTCAGTCATTCTCGGCTGAAATAATTATAATAATAGCAAATTTTTCTCGTTCTAATAGCCAATATGTCAATTAAAACATAACACGATGTTTCAACTTCTTGCTGAAGTACTCTTCACGAGTCAGCTGAGGTCGAACTCTCCGTGGTGATATAATATACAACAATGTAAACAGCAAGATTTCTGGAGGGTACGCTTACTGTTTATTATATCATCCTGAAGGTGATTTGCACACAGCATAGACAGCCAGCATCCTGAAAGCTCTAAACCTATGTCTCTATTGAAATTGTTGGTTGTCTGTGTCATCTGTAAGCGCGAGTTAAAGATCAAGGAAGCTCTACACATACAGATGACACCATACAACAACAAGTTCAACAGAGACATAGGTTTAGAGCTTCCAGGATGCTGGCTGTCTATGTTGTGTGCAAATCACCTAATAGTAAGCATAACCTCCAGAAATCTTGCTGTTTACATAGTGTTGTTTATTATATCACCACGGAGAGTTCAACCTCAGTTGACTCGTGAAGAGGATTTCGGCAAGAAGTCAAAATGTCGGGTTAAATTTTAATTAATATATTGGCTGTTAGAACAAGAAAAAATTCTATTATTAGGATACGTAATGTCTTTTTCATCAAGGCTCCTTCTTAGTTAGGAAAGGTGATAAATGTATTTATTATGTGACATTTTGACACATTCTTACCTTCATAGTCATACTTCCTGGCTATAATGTGGTGAAGTTTGTCCACAGTTGAACGAAGTTGCGTTATTTCTGTCTGAGTAGCTTCTGCAGCTTCCCCTAAAAGAATGATTTTTTTATTTGCAGTTCTCAACTCTTTCCTTAGGGTGTCATTATTATCCAGTACACTTGAACTTCTCTTTATCAACAGCAAGAATAATAACTTTTGTACTAAAGAATACGAGTGTTTTACCTCTTGCCAGAGGCAGAAGTCGCCAACAATTTTGTTCAAATCGGCTTCCATTAGAGTTTCGCGCATGCCCGTCGTGGTAGCCCGCTTTTTTAATTCTGAATGTACGTAGTTTGTGGCCCCCCCCCCCCGGCCCCCCCACACACACAACCAACACCTCTTCATTTTTTGTGTGGGCGGGGCGGGTGTGGTAGTCATTTACTAGCACGCGCGACATTTTATGCACCAGTTTTGAAAATCTGAAGTGAAGCCGTTCGTTGTGCGTGCGTTAGGAGGAGGATAGAGCCATGGAACTGGAATCAGTCACAAGGTAAGTAGGGTTCTTTTTATGTATAAAAATTATATTAATATAATATTGAACTAGTTCCGAAATAGCCGCCTTAGAGCGTACTGTATTGGAAAGCGTGAAAAGTTCTGGTGCTCTCTCCGAGGTGGCCACAGTATGGGGCCGATTAGGCCTCAGCGAATCCGTAAGACAGACAAGGAGGCAGGCTCTAGCTTCTAACGTTGGTGACCTGCTCAGTGAGATAGTTCAGGGTGAGCAAAAGCTGGAAAGATCCATGAAAAACAGTCTGGAGACCAACCTCAAGGAGTTGTCTCATCTCTGTCAGCAACTCTGTCTCCCTCCTGAAGAGGTAATAGCATCAAAGGAAGAGGCACAATACCTGTGGAGGGAGTGGACCAGGTTGTGACTATCAGAAGATATAATAGGAACCATCTTGTGGGGACCAGTGGGAGTAGACCAGGGGATTAGGTAGTGGGACCATAGTCTCACGTAGCCAGACCCTTTACCAACCATAACCGCTACGTGGGGAAGGAAAGGGTCTGGGAACATACAATACAACGACTTGTTCAGCAGCACCCCAAAAAGGGTGCTCCAATTATCACATTCCAATGGCGCAAATGACGTCACGGCCACGGCCGGGTAGCAGCTCTCCTATTCATGATGGTACGTTTATTGCTTGCCAGGAGTGCTTATAAATAGTCTACGAAAACAACTTCACCAGTTTGACGAAGTCACGCAACATTCTCACCCTCCCAGATGTGATGTTGACGTCACACAGTATACTGCAAGCTTGCTGGAATGTGTTGAGCACCCTTTTTGGGGTGCTGCTGAACAAGTCGTTGTATTGTATGTTCCCAGACCCTTTTCTTTCCCGCGTAGCGGTTAGGGTTGGTAAAGGGTCTGGCTACGCGAGACTAGTGGGACCAGTGGGAGTAGACCAGGCTGTGAGGACCAGTAGAGAGAGGGGATTAGGTAGTGGGACCAGAGGGACCAGACCAGGCTGTGAGGACCAGTAGAGAGAGGGGATTAGGTAGTGGGACCAGTGGGACCAGACCAGGCTGCGAGGACCAGTAGAGAGAGGGGATTAGGTAGTGGGACCAGACCAGGCTGTGAGGACCAGTAGAGAGAGGGGATTAGGTAGTGGGACCAGACCAGGCTGCGAGGACCAGTAGAGAGAGGGGATTAGGTAGTGGGACCAGACCAGGCTGCGAGGACCAGTAGAGAGAGGGGATTAGGTAGTGGGACCAGACCAGGCTGTGAGGACCAGTAGAGAGAGGGGATTAGGTAGTGGGACCAGACCAGGCTGTGAGGACCAGTAGAGAGAGGGGATTAGGTAGTGGGACCAGACCAGGCTGTGAGGACCAGTAGAGAGAGGGGATTAGGTAGTGGGACCAGACCAGGGTGTCAGTGAGAGAGGTGTTAGGTAGTGGGAGAAGGGAAGGATTTATGATTAAGATGTGAGGCTATATGCTAGTCTCTGTATTATACTACTCCATGCACACTTTTTTGCAGGTCTTCTATATTTTTTGGATTGTCGGATACCCTTGCCCATAGAGTATATGGTAAAGGGTTGACTGGGCTAGGTTATAGCTAAACTTGCTACTAACTGAACTCATGGGTGTATTTTAGGTCTCATGGGAAGCCTCTAGCTAAATTTGGTGTAATGTGGTAAAGTGGTGATTATGTAATAGATAGACAACGAAATCGAGGGATCTACCGCCCACAGAACCTCGAGGGCCGTGGGCTGTGCCGTCCCAAGCGTAGCGAGGGCGATACTAGCGGCCCGAGGCATTTGACAGGCGGTAGTTCCCGAGATTTCGTTGTCTATCTGTTTTAGAACGTAGCAACTATTTTCCCTCCTTTGTTCTATGTTGACACTCTACGACAAAGATGGTAGGGACATTACTGAGAAGTGTCCAGTAATTGCAGCAATTCTAAGGAGCCATGGCGCATAGTATATTTTCATGTGTTGTGCGCTCAACTCCAGTGAACCGGCGAAAGTGATGTCAGGAGAGCCAATATTACTGCGTTTTCAGTGAATAGTCAAAAAGAACATTCCAGCCCACCCATCTACATTACATGTACCTTTTTTTCGCATTTCAGCTCAATTGGTGAGATAAAATTTACAGAACGGCTTTGTTTCTCCTATATCTTCTTTCAACCAGCTACTCTTCCACTTTCTTCAACTCAGTCATCTCTCCTTTATTTAGCTCCTCACAGTCAGCTCTCCAGTCTAGCTCCTCACCGGCAACTTTCAAGTCAAGCCCCTCACAATCAGTACTCCAGCTTTGCTCTTTACAGTCAATCTCCAGTCTAGCTTAGCTTTTGAATCAAGATTTGGTCAACCTTTACAAATGATGATGAAATTTCGAAAGATGTATATAGGCCATGCAAAAAGTTTGTATTTCCAGTGTCTAACACTGATGAACAGCTTGCGATGGATACGGAAGTATTTTGATTACATAAGCAAAATACAACGAGAATGTAGTGCTTTTACATTGCAAACAATATACTAGAAGTGGTGCCTTTAATTTTCATAACTGTAGTGATATAAACATCTACAAGAACAGTACTAAAACTTTTAAAATAGCATATGCAACATATATAACTGCTTTTTTATTGTTCATTATGTTATTGGTTTCTTTCTCACTTTCTCATTTTGGTGGTGATTGTATTGTTAGAAAAATATTGTTAGTGAGCAAGACATGCAATGAATCTATCTTTCGCATCTGACAGGGAAACCGTGCAAACAACATTCTTACACCATAGACAAAATACAAATTCTTTAATTAATGCTTGCACAACTCATAAACCAAAAACTAATAAAATGCTAGAAGGGAGGATACTGTCAGTATTATCCTCCCTTCTGGTATCCCTGTGCACTCACTTGTACAACACTATGCTGGATAGAATGCCTACTTCACAATACAAAAAAGGGGTTAGCTATGTTCTAAGCAATATGATGGCAGCCAGCCATCTAGACAAACAATATGGTACAACTGTAGGGATGTGTACAAATCACAAGTGAGCTAGCCATTCTTTAATAATGACCTAAGATAGAAAAAGAGAGTTCATGTAATTATTTGTAGATCTGTGCCAAGCAGCTCTTTATATATATATACATATATATTTCCATCATTTAAGCACTTTGGTGCATGGGATTGTCCAAGAAACTTAGATTTTGATAGCCATTAAGGTACAAAGCAGGGGTTCATTTAGGAATTAATTTAAGGGGGGGCGAGACTGAGTTTCACTATCTTAAGGGGGTCACAACTTTCATACATAATTAAGATAGTAGAGGACTTCTGATTTAATTGTTTGCAATCTCTGTCATCATTCACATTTTTACTTTGCTTTTTGCTTATGTAAGTTTAAAAATATTTCAAGGGCTCCCCCCTAAATGAACCCCTGCAAAGGAATGGCAGAGACGTGAGTGGGTGAAGTAGCTTCAGAGATGCCAGTGTCAGAGTTCTGTATTCATAGGAATTGTATGGAACATCAGGGGAAACTACAGGCCTGTGTATTTGAGGCATGAACATTCCAGTGTGTGCAGTGGGTTGGAATGGGTAAGGTTTCCCTCCAATGAATATATACTATAGTGTGTGTGTAGTAGTAGTAGTAGTAGTAGTAGTAGTAGTAGTAGTAGTAGGCTTGGATGGGTCAAATAATAGTTAGGCATTGCCTCAGAGGGAACTACCATTTTTTAGGGTTCCAAAGGTGTCTTGAGCACAGCAAGGGCGCTACTTAGGGCCTGAGGGACACTAAAAATGGTAGTTTAAGACGGCTATGCAGTGCCTGAATGTAGCAATTGCTCCTAACACACAATCGGAGGGACACTAAGTGTCCTTGCCCTCAAGGCATGGACACTAAGCTAATAGTGTCCCTCTCTAAGGACCTAAGAAGTTTGAATTTTTTTTTGTCACAATACAAAAACTGTATTAGCTATGTTCTAACGTGATATATTCAACAACTTAACATAAACAGTCTCATGTGAGCATGCTCAGTGCTTATAGCAGAGTTAATGAGGGAGGGGCTCAGAGTTCATTCTGTTGTTTGGCCTGAACATAGGTGTGCACTATTGAGTTGAGTGCAGTAGTCACAGTGGCTGCTAGTCACAGTGGCTGCAGTTGCTTGAGTTATGTATTATTATTATGATGAATATTTTAGTTTTCAGAGGAATTGTCTTTCTATGAGAAAGAGAAGTCAGCCAGACAGCGAGTGGATGTTCTTAACAAGGTACATCCACACCACTATAACTCAGCAGTTCAAGTCAGTCTCTGTCAGTTGGCATTGGCCGGCCATTTGTCTGTCTATCTGTCATGCCATCATGTCCACCTGTCATCCCCATCACTGTCCACCTGTCATCCCATCATGTCCACCTGTCATCCCATCACTGTCCACCTGTCATCCCGTCATGTCCACCTGTCATCCCATCATGTCCACCTGTCATCCCATCATGTCCACCTGTCATCCCATCATGTCCACCTGTCATCCCATCATGTCCACCTGTCATCCCATCATGTCCACCTGTCATCCCATCATGTCCACCTGTCATCCCATCATGTCCACCTGTCATCCCATCATGTCCACCTGTCATCCCATCATGTCCACCTGTCATCCCATCATGTCCACCTGTCATCCCATCATGTCCACCTGTCATCCCATCACTGTCCACCTGTCCACCTGTCATGTCCACCTGTCATCCCATCACTGTCCACCTGTCATCCCATCATGTCCACCTGTCATCCCATCACTGTCCACCTGTCATCCCATCATGTCCACCTGTCATCCCATCATGTCCACCTGTCATCCCATCACTGTCCACCTGTCCACCTGTCATCCCATCATGTCCACCTGTCATCCCATCATGTCCACCTGTCATCCCATCATGTCCACCTGTCATCCATCATCACCTGTTCACCTGTCATCCCATCATGTCCACCTGTCATCCCATCACTGTCCACCTGTCACCTGTCCCATCTGTCATCCACCTGTCATCCACCTGTCATCACTGTCCACCTGTCATCCCATCATGTCCATCCTGTCATCCCATCATTGTCCACCTGTCATCCCATCACTGTCCACCTGTCATCCCATCACTGTCCACCTGTCATCCCATCATGTCCACCTGTCATCCCATCATGTCCACCTGTCATCCCATCATGTCCACCTGTCATCCCATCATGTCCACCTGTCATCCCATCATGTCCACCTGTCATCCCATCATGTCCACCTGTCATCCCATCATGTCCACCTGTCATCCCATCACTGTCCACCTGTCATCCCATCATGTCCACCTGTCATCCCATCATGTCCACCTGTCATCCCATCATGTCCACCTGTCATCCCATCATGTCCACCTGTCATCCCATCATGTCCACCTGTCATCCCATCACTGTCCACCTGTCATTTGTTAGTTGCTGCATGTTATCATTTTATTATCAGATGAAATTTGAGAGAGAGAAGAGATTGAAGCGGATCATAGAAATGGAGAAGTCTCTGTGCAAGGAGCTCGGAGAGCAAGGCATTGTGTGTGCCAGTAAAACTAAACTGCCATCAGAGGAGGAGCTGAGGGGACATTTAAAGAGAGTTGAGGCATTGGAGCAGACACTGGTGTGTGTGTATGTGTGTGTGTGCGTATGTATGTGTGTGTGTGCGTATGTATGTGTGTGTGTGTGTGTGTGTGTGATACTGCCAACTTGGTGGTGGCTAACATACTCACACAAATTATAGTTTGGCTTTACAATTAAAAACTTCTTTCTACATACACAAATAGTAGCAATTCAGTTTAAAATGTTTAAGAGCCTTGTTAATTATGTGAGCTAGTGATGAGGAATATTGTGTGTAATTAATGCTAGACGGAACGTCGTAAGCGCCGTCTTGATCTGGTTGGCAAGGTGAAGGAAGTGAAGAAAACACTGGAACTAGAGCTAGAGTCTGGCTACCCTTCACTGCTGGAGACTGAATTTATATACACTCTTCAACAAATGAATAATTTGGAAGAAGAATACTCAAAGGTGCGGTGAGGAGGCAGGGTTTGATGACTTGCAGGAAGGTGAGGGAGAAAGCTGGTCATTAGTGTTGTGTGCATGAAAGTGAAGAAGGTCTGTGACATGGTACGTAATTACTGAATGTTTTATGGGTGGGACTTTGGGAACTTGTATATGAAACAATTGGTTTAAGAAGAAATAGCACTGCTACTTTTCAAGCATGAATTTACTTTTACTTTGTGCAGTTCTGTTTTTTTTTTGTTTTTTTTTTGTTGTTGTTGTTGTGATTGCTGTTGCTATACCACACCTGTTAATTGCTTATTGACACTTTACAATTAATTTAGTAAGGGTCCAGTAGTCACATGACCTCTGGTTAGTGCAAGGATGTCACAGAGCAACTATTACATGGTGTGTGTGTGTGTGTGTGTGTGTGTAGTTTGAAGCCTACATCAGAAGCCTGGAGAGTCGTGCCAATGAGCTACGTGATACTATAAGTAATTTATGGGACAGATTAGATGTTCCTGAGGGGGACCGGCAGCAGGTGCTCCATGCACTTCACAGCTTCAAGCCCAGGGATATTGACTTGGTATGTGTGTGGTGTAGTGGTTGTGTCCTGGGCTCACTTCAAGCCCCACTCTGGCAACTTTCCGCATCGTTTTTTCCCCCCCCCTCTGCCTCCCACCAGCCCCACCAGTCCACCCAGCTGTGATTGTGTGCCTGGCATTTGCTGGGGTGCAAATTCAAGGCCTTCTCATGAAACAGCAATGGTCCAGGTGGGACTTTGGGTGCCCACACCACTTGCTGTGAGGAAAGGCCTGTTCTCCTGCAAGTTCCTAGCCCGGCTCCAGGAGCTTTGCTTGCACAGCTCACTGTGCCTGCTTAAACAGGTATCCTGGCTCTGCCTGGTGCATGTGACCCACTAATGGTAGCAAGAAAATTTGCAATTTTTTGCGTGTGTGTGTGTGTGTATGCATGCATTAAATAGAGAAACTCTGTGTTTTGTGGTGTGTGTGTGTGTGTGTGTGTGATAGCTAAACGGGGAATTGGAGCGGCTGGTTGCACTCAAGAGGGAGCACATGGAATCCTTCATAGCTAAGACAAGAGAAGAGTTGCAGCAGATTTGGGAGCAGTGCTTGTACGGTGAGCAGCAGCAGCATGAGTTCAGCCCCGCCTTTGCTCCTGCTCCTTTTGATGATGACCTGCTATCTGCACATGAAAGTGAAGTGGATCGTATGAGGGGATATTACCGTGACAACGCCAACATTTATGAGCTAATTAAGAAGAGAGAGACAATGTTCAACCAGTTGTGTGAGCTAGAGGTTAGCACGAGTGCATGCAGTCATGGTTCTTGTAGTGTAATGCACTATGCATGCAGTCATGGTTCTTGTAGTGTAATGCACTATGCATGCAGTCATGGTTCTTGTAGTGTAATGCACTATGCATGCAGTCATGGTTCTTGTAGTGTAATGCACTATGCATGCAGTCATGGTTCTTGTAGTGTAATGCTCTATGCATGCAGTCATGGTTCTTGTAGTGTAATGCTCTATGCATGCAGTCATGGTTCTTGTAGTGTAATGCACTATGCATGCAGTCATGGTTCTTGTAGTGTAATGCACTATGCATGCAGTCATGATTCTTGTAGTGTAATGCACTATGCATGCAGTCATGGTTCTTGTAGTGTAATGCACTATGCATGCAGTCATGGTTCTTGTAGTGTAATGCACTATGCATGCAGTCATGGTTCTTGTAGTGTAATGCACTATGCATGCAGTCATGGTTCTTGTAGTGTAATGCACTATGCATGCAGTCATGGTTCTTGTAGTGTAATGCACTATGCATGCAGTCATGGTTCTTGTAGTGTAATGCACTATGCATGCAGTCATGGTTCTTGTAGTGTAATGCACACTATGCATGCAGTCATGGTTCTTGTAGTGTAAATGCACTATGCATGCAGTCATTCTTGTAGTGTAGTGCCTTGCTGCAATGTTCTTGTAGTTTAATGCATGCATGCAATGCTCATCATGTCATGTTCTTGTAGTGCATGTCATGCATTCTATGCATGCAGTCATGTTCTTGTAGTGTAATTCACTATGCATTCATTGTTCTTGTAGTGTAATGACTATGCATGCAGTCATGGTTCTTGTAGTGTAATGCACTATAGCCGCAGTCATTGTTTTTGTATGTAATGCACTATGCATGCAGTCCATTGTTCTTGTAGTGTAATGCACTCTTCATGCAGTCATGGTTCTTGTAGTGTAATGCACTATGCCATTCAGTCATGGTTTCTTTGTAGTGTAATGCACTATTCATGCCGTCAGGTTCTTGTAGTGTAATGCACTATGCATGCAGTCATGGTTCTTGTAGTGTAATGCACTATGCATGCAGTCATGGTTCTTGTAGTGTAAATGCACTATGCATGCAGTCATGGTTCTTGTAGTGTAATGCACTAATGTCATGCGTCATGGTTCTTGTATGTAATGCACTATGCATGCAGTCATGATTCTTGTAGTGTAATGCTCTATGCATGCAGTCATGATTCTTGTAGTGTAATGCACTATGCATGCAGTCATGGTTCTTGTAGTGTAATGCACTATGCATGCAGTCATGGTTCTTGTAGTGTAATGCACTATGCATGCAGTCATGGTTCTTGTAGTGTAATGCACTATGCATGCAGTCATGGTTCTTGTAGTGTAATGCACTATTCATGCAGTCATGGTTCTTGTAGTGTAATGCACTATTCATGCAGTCATGGTTCTTGTAGTGTAATGCACTATGCATGCAGTCATGGTTCTTGTAGTGTAATGCACTATGCATGCAGTCATGGTTCTTGTAGTGTAATGCACTATGCATGCAGTCATGGTTCTTGTAGTGTAATGCACTATGCATGCAGTCATGGTTCTTGTAGTGTAATGCACTATGCATGCAGTCATGGTTCTTGTAGTGTAATGCACTATGCATGCAGTCATGGTTCTTGTAGTGTAATGCACTATGCATGCAGTCATGGTTCTTGTAGAATGCACTATGCATGCAGTCATGTTCTTGTAGTGTAATGCACTATGCATGCAGTCATGGTTCTTGTAGTGTAATGCACTATGCATGCAGTCATGGTTCTTGTAGTGTAATGCACTATGCATGCAGTCATGGTTCTTGTAGTGTAATGCACTATGCATGCAGTCATGGTTCTTGTAGTGTAATGCACTATGCATGCAGTCATGGTTCTTGTAGTGTAATGCACTATGCATGCAGTCATGGTTCTTGTAGTGTAATGTATGCATGCAGTCATGGTTCTTGTAGTGTAATGCACTATTCATGCAGTCATGGTTCTTGTAGTGTAATGCACTATGCATGCAGTCATGGTTCTTGTAGTGTAATGCACTATGCATGCAGTCATGGTTCTTGTAGTGTTCTTGTCAGTGTAATGCACTATCATTCATGGTTCTTGTAGTGTGATCTCATGTAGTGTAATGCACTATGCATTCATGTTCATGGCATGCAGTCTTGTAGTGTAATGCACTATGCATGCAGTCATGGTGTCAGTGTAGTGTATGTATGCACTTGTCATGCAGTCATGGTTCTGTGCAGTGTTGTATGCACTATGCATGCAGTCATGGTTCTTGTAGTGTAATGCACTATGCATGCAGTCATGGTTCTTGTAGTGTAATGCACTATGCATGCAGTCATGGTTCTTGTAGTGTAATGCACTATGCATGCAGTCATGGTTCTTGTAGTGTAATGCACTATGCATGCAGTCATGATTCTTGTAGTGTAATGCACTATGCATGCAGTCATGGTTCTTGTAGTGTAATGCACTATGCATGCAGTCATGGTTCTTGTAGTGTAATGCTCTATGCATGGAAAGGTTTTAATGTCAAAGCTATACTAATTTTATGTAGCAAAGTCAACGTGTCGTACTAAAGGATTTCTAGGGGGGAAAATGGCTCCCTTCTCCCAGCCCTATAGTTAAGTATAGAAAATCTGCCATTCTGCATCCATTAGTCATGATGGCTCAATCACCACTTTCCATGGAGGAGTGGACCATGACTCTGCTACGGCACACATGTGTACATTATGTGGGTGGCAAGTATTGCATGGGATGTTGTTATTTGTGCAGCGTAAAGACAGTGATCCATCCAGGCTCTCCAATAGAGGAGGACAGTTGCTGAGAGACCAGGCCATTAGGAAACAGCTAACCAAAGACCTCCCTCGTGTGGAGAGGAATCTGAAAGAAATGTTGAAGTGTTGGGAAGACGACCATGAGAGACTATTTATGGTACATGATGGGCGTTATTTAGATACTATTGAGCATCAATGGAAGGATAAAGAATCCAACAAAAACCAAGAGAAACTCAAGAGAGTGAGTTATATCAGGTTATGGTGGACGTTCTTACCAATCGGCTTGTAATTTTAAGTCAGACATTTAAGTTTAGTAGTTGTAATTCTAGCTGCATGTAGCTTATCTTCTCTCAACTCTGCAGTTCCATTGTCCTGTATTCAGAGGTTGTTGTGACATTGTCCTGTATTCAGAGGTTGTTGTGACATTGTCCTGTATTCAGAGGTTGCTGTGACATTGTCCTGTATTCAGAGGTTGTTGTGACATTGTTTATATTGAATCTACCACAGTTGATAGTGTGCCCCTCTACCACAGTTGATAGTTTGCCCCTCTACCACAGTTGATAGTTTGCCCCTCTACCACAGTTGATAGTGTGCTCCTCTACCACAGTTGATAGTTTGCCCCTCTACCACAGTTGATAGTGTGCTCCTCTACCACAGTTGATAGTTTGCCCCTCTACCACAGTTGATAGTGTGCTCCTCTACCACAGTTGATAGTGTGCCCCTCTACCACAGTTGATAGTTTGCTCCTCTACCACAGTTGATAGTTTGCTCCTCTACCACAGTTGATAGTTTGCCCCTCTACCACAGTTGATAGTGTGCCCCTCTACCACAGTTGATAGTTTGCCCCTCTACCACAGTTGATAGTGTGCCCCTCTACCACAGTTGATAGTGTGCCCCTCTACCACAGTTGATAGTTTGCTCCTCTACCACAGTTGATAGTTTGCCCCTCTACCACAGTTAATAGTTTGCTCCTCTACCACAGTTGATAGTGTGCTCCTCTACCACAGTTGATAGTGTGCCCCTCTACCACAGTTGATAGTTTGCTCCTCTACCACAGTTGATAGTTTGCTCCTCTACCACAGTTGAATAGTTTGACCCTCTACCAAGTTATAGTTTGCTCTCTACCACAAGTGTGCTCCTCTACCACTTGATAGTGTGCCCCTCTACCACAGTTGATAGTGTGCCCCTCTACCACAGTTGATAGTTTGCCCCTCTACCACAGTTGATAGTTTGCTCCTCTACCACAGTTGATAGTTTGCTCCTCTACCACAGTTGATAGTGTGCTCCTCTACCACAGTTGATAGTGTGCCCCTCTACCACAGTTGATAGTTTGCCCCTCTACCACAGTTGATAGTTTGCTCCTCTACCACAGTTGATAGTTTGCCCCTCTACCACAGTTGATAGTTTGCTCCTCTACCACAGTTGATAGTGTGCTCCTCTACCACAGTTGATAGTGTGCCCCTCTATCACAGTTGATAGTTTGCTCCTCTACCACAGTTGATAGTTTGCTCCTCTACCACAGTTGATAGTTTGCCCCTCTACCACAGTTGATAGTTTGCTCCTCTACCACAGTTGATAGTGTGCTCCTCTACCACAGTTGATAGTGTGTCCTTTTATTTGTTGTCTAGCAAAAAGAGAAGGAGGCGGCTATCATGTTGGAGATGACCTATGGCAGCAAACCTTCCACTCCTAAAACTCTCAAGTGAGGATGATGATGTAGAGTATGCCATTATACAATGTGCTTCGTTAGGTGAAACTCAATATAGACTTTACTTTGGATTTTTATTTTTTCAATCGTATTCAACTATTAAGTCCACTATTATATCACATGGATTGTAACAATTAATTCAGTTGATATAAACAACAATAGCAGCAACAAAAAAACAACTAAATATCATAAAAATGAATGTCAGACGTTGGTGAAGGATTTGCATGTCATCCAATGAAGAACATGTGAAACAAACAAGGTCATGAGGTCAATTCATCTTTAAAAAAGATATCATTCTTGAGTGATGATTCCATGATGCTTATTGATGTGTGTGTGTGTAGGCGCTCTGCTGCATCTCCTCTTCCTCCATCCACTGTACCTAGTAAACTACGCAAGGTTGATGCTTCTCCAAGCTTAAGGCCGATCACAGGATCTGGTTCACGTCTCCCTAGAGGTAGTAGAACCAACCCCAAGGCTGTGACCAAGGTTTGTCTGCGTGTATGTTAGTTATGGATGTACATTGTATCTGACACACCCACTGAGAGTCTCTCTACCATGAGCTGGCATGTGATGCCTTATTGTGCTGTGTGTGTGTGTGTGTGTTAGACTCCTTTGCGCCATGACTCGCAGCGTTCAGATCGCAGGAAGATTCTTAGAGACAGGAACATGGCGACTGGAGTAAGGGATGGTTCTAGTCCTGAAGAGACAGGCAGCAGCTGCAACAACTTGTCTCTAGCCTCCACTCTCTCCTACACAGACTTCCAGGTTAGTTGGTGGACAAGAAAGACAGAAACTAGCCAATAAGCCACTCATCAATGACTGATGGTGCATGTTCTGGGGAATTTTTGCTTATTAATTATTATTATGATTATTATATTTGACGAGCAAACGAAGTGAGTGAGACACTATCATGTTTGGGCGTATGTATGTCATTTTTGTAATTTGACCCTTGCATTTCTGTGTTTTCTTGGTGGTCGTTTTTTAAATAAATCGATTCTTACCTGTATCATTTGGGGGATTTAACTGTTTACCCCTTTGAATTAGGCTGTCTCTGACATGACCTGAATGATGCAAATTACATATATAGTAAAGGGGTTTCAATGCCATAGTAACCACTCGCCACAACGGTTCAACTTTTATAAAAACAGCAAAAACAAACAAACAAGTTTGAACCTAACCCTATAAAGACATGCTTATTGCTGTAGTAGCTGAAAAAGTTGTGTATAGGCAGCTGATATATTTATTTGTTAGTTAAAACATTTACTTTATGCCTTTCTTTAGCTAAGCAGTAGTTGTAACACACCACACTTTCACACACTTGTTCACTGGACATACCAACAGATGACTTACCTTTGTGGTTAGACTATTGGACAATGGGTTTTTTAAGTGCGTCTTGTGGCATTTAGAAACAACCTAATACAAAGGGGTACACAATTAAATGTCTTTGAATGATACGGGATCGCTAAACTGAAAGATTCTGTTTAGTGGAGGTATGGGAAGGGGTAGACCACAAAGCAAACACAAAAACGTGAGGGTCAAAGTACAAAATGACATGCGTACGTCCACATATATATATATACTAGTGGTGTGCTTGAGCACAAATAGCGAGCGAGCCTTAAACTACACTATTGTTAAATTTGATTTTAACAACTAACACTCAAGCTATTAAAATAAAGTCGAGTTTTTAAATTACGTATGAGGTAAAGGGGTTTCAATGTCATAGTAACCGCTCCCGCAACAGTTTGAATTGAAAAAGAAGCAACAAAATCAAATCACGTTATTTAAATTTTTCTTTGTGATATTCTTAATAGTAGTTGTAATGCACAATACTTTCACACAACTGAACATACCTACGCAAGACTTACCTTCGTGGTTCGTCTAGTGGACAATGAATTTTTAAGTAAATACTGTTGAGTAGGGCTTATAACTGTGACAAATAGCGCATTAACTTACCACCGCCATAACTCGAATAGAAATGGAGCTCCCGTAAGATTTTGAGTTTTAACTGCACCCGCAAAACAATTCAAAGCCGTAAACAATTCAATTTCTAAGGTGATACTACAAAATGACATACGTACGTCCATATATATAAATAAATAAACAAACATCCCCGATTTTTTCATTTTTACCCCTGTAAGTGTCTCACTCGCTCGCCAATAAACAAACAAATACCCCTGATAGTGTCTTCGCTCACTCACTAATTATTGGCGAGTGAGACACTATCAGAGGTAATACTATTTAAAATCAGGGATATTTATTTATTTGTTTGTTTATATGAGTGGATGTACATGTCATTTGTACTTTGACCCTAGCATATTTGTGTTAGCTCCGTGGTTGCCCCATCCAAAATTTCACTAACAGAATCCTCTCGTTTATATTATCTACTGAAATGAATTGTTCACTTCTTTGAATTTTTTTGCGGGTGTAGATAAAACTAACAAACTTACTGGAGGTCATTTTCTAATGTGGCGGTGGTAAGTAACAGTGTTGTTCATGCTCGAAAAGTTATTGTCCAATAGTCTGTAATATATACCTCCAAGTTTTGAATAGCTAGGAGTGAGATTAGATTCCCACATAGCTAGTATGTGTGTTTGTTTGTGTGTGCACATGTGTTTGTTTGTGCGTGCACACTTATGTCTACAGCATGGAATCCTGGCACCTTCCATGGACCAGAAAAGAAGTACAGTCCTTCCAAAGAACTCATCGCGCATAGAAAACCCTTCTGACTAGCTTAGCTCCATTGCTTTATACTTTACATCATTACACAAATATTTTGTACCAGTCCATTTTTTTCCCTTTGTTGCTCTTTTATGATTCAGTTTGCTAGTATAATAAAGAGTGTACTATCCCTTGGGTGTGTGGCATTGGAGGATATAATTCACGATACTGTGAAACTCGTCTATGGAGGCCACCCTCGCCCATGAGATGAGGGCTAGGCTTTTGGCCCTTGTCGAGTTTGGTTTTTGAGTTGTTTTTTCTCTCTTTTTTTTTCTTTTCTTTCTTTTTTTTTTCTTTTCTTTTTTTCTGTTGTGGAAGATCGTTTTGTTCCATTCATGTTCGCTGTTGTTGAGAGTCTGGTTTTCTGAGTCCTAGTAGAGATGTTCCACTGTATCCCCAGCAGGTAAGATATCGTAACGCGACGATGCGTACCTAGTCTTCTTCGCAGCTGCTTTTATTTTTTCTGTTCTGTCGTCGTCGTCTTGAGGGGACGAGGCGGGGGACTGCTAAAGTCTTGCTTAACCGAGTAAGTTAGTGGTTATATTTAGCCGGTGTGCGGGAATAGTATTTCACAATTAGAGAGTTACCAATGTGTACTAATGTAATTGTAGTTTTCATCCACATTATCTGTATAAACATTTATATTGGCTATGAAGGGAGACCTTACCATCACTACAAGCATTATATCAAATAAATTCCCTCATTTTAGTAAAAAATTTAGAGCACACTGAAGTCTAAACTACCTTTTCTTTTTAATGGTGTGTCAAGGAGAAGTGGTCCTTTTGCGGGCATTATAGCTAGTGTTTCATTGTTGTGGTCTTCCCCAACTCTTGCTAGCTTTGTAAGGCCTGAAAACTTTACCAATGGTCATCAGTTTATTATGTTGCCACACATGCCCTGTGTATGTATTTTATACGTGTAAATTAGCACACCCTCATCAATATGTAATAGAGCATAAGCGCTTATGCTCTAACTATTTTAGATCCCGTTTACGCATGCCCAGTTGCCACTAGCAACTTTGTTTATCAGCATTTTCGCAGAAATGACTAAAGGCAAAAAATAGTGCACACTTACCAAGTTAGTACACCTAGTAACACTATAGCAACGGGAACTAAAAAAATATAGTACATGTTTGTATATAATATATATATATATATATATATTAATCATTGAATACTGCAGCACTCATGTAAATGCTAGCCGACAGACTCGTGATATTCCCACGGTATCCAATGATTAATCAATCTATTGTGTACTGGTCATGCACGAATGGCATAGAAACCGAGTGGCTAATGTAAAGGATGCTGCCATGAAGTCATTGAAAATATTTTCTCAATATTCGAGGTGGAGTAGAAAGGGAATGTGAAAGGCAAGAAGTACCGCCATCTTGTAGCATTGAGAGTGAACAATCAGTTAGTCTTGACGGTGAGGAATTACAGAAGTTTTTAGAAGAGCAAAAAAACTGCAATACTCAAAATAAAATATTACCCGACTTGAGAACATGGTAGCTATCGTTCGTGCAAAGGGAATAAATGGAAAGCGAAAAATTGAGAATATTCCACCCAAAGAATTAGACAGACTTCTCGCAGAGTGCAAGCGGTAGTCTGTATGAACCGAGCACTCTCATAGGTAGTAATAAAAAGTCTCTGCATTCATATGAAGTTTATTTAACCAAATTAATGGAATTGACACAGAATGGTATTATAGAATTAGCAGACCCTCAGGGGATATAAGCGTAAAAATGAAGCTTAGGGGACACAATAACCCAACACAATAACTCCGGTCTTCCCCTTTACTGCGGAATATTGCGGGCATACGATACTTTCCAATTCAATACAGTTTCTACGTAAAGGCACTCAATAGGCCGATTCAGTACACAATAAAACTAATTCAGCGAAGCGAGCGGAGCTGACTCTCTAATGAGTTCGCGATATATATATATATATTTAGGTCTAGAAATTGTTTTTGTTCTTGTGTGGGCGTACGTGTGCACCTTTTCTCCTACGCGCTTGCGCGGGCCGGGTAACCTTCTTAGCAACATTTTGTTTTGTTTACCCGTCGTACGAAGTAGCTATGCCCAGTGAAACAAACTCTGCGAAAGAGAGACAAAACGTTAGAAACGCTCTGTCCAGAGCTTTGAGGGCATTAGAAACTCCAGAAGAAAAATTGGTAAGGAGAGAGATAAGAAATGAAAAAGACAGGGCAAGGAGGAGGAGAGCTAAAACGAAACAGAAACAGGTAACAAAGTAAAGAATCTTTCTTTTTGAAAAGCCATTAAATGTTCCTAATTTATTTATTAGACTCTTCCTGAGGATTACGGTACCAGGAACCTTCATCATAGAAAAAAGCTACCACTATTGTTTTCTCACTTTGACAGTATTTTGTAGCCACACCAAGCATGCTTGGAATAGCTGCAATTACAGGGAACATGCATCGCTCACTTCGCTATTTTGTGCTATTAGAGCGCATCACTAGTTATATATCTAATTGAGAGAGCCAAGGAGTGATTATGTCCATCTTGTGTTGTGTTCCTGAAGAATTAATGCACAACTAAATGGCACTATTTTCAGTGGCGATGACATTCACACAGTTATTGTAGTAGGCTTATGGTCAAGTGCTCAGTAAGCCAGTGATTCCAAGCTTGTCCACTTCGAATGATAATTTTTCTTTAACCCTTTCCACGCCGACTTTCTTCAACACTTCGGGCGCCTTTTAGAATTCGAATTTGATTTTTGAATTTCTAGCAAAGCAACCACAAAAATCCACAAACAAACAGCCAGGCATATAAAATAGGTAGCTATAGCCTTATAACAAAGCAAAATAAGCTTCTATAAGCCTGAAAATTAACTGGAACCAGTCCATCTTACAGCAAGTTTTGAGGAGACTCCGAGGAACTAGCCCAATCGATTGCTCTTGATGTCCGGTAGGAAAAACTTTATCCATATTTTTCCAAAATGCTGAGGGACTCTATAGGGTTCATACTGTCTATTCTGAGTGCTTGAAGTCCGTAAGCAACAAAAATTTGGGCGCTCGGCGTCCTGAAAATTATCAGTCAAAAAAAAATTCTCGATCTCCAATTTCAGACAATTAAAAAAATACTTAACCTGCCTGAACGGGTTCAATATTTTTTTAAAGGAAGTACAATGCCTACTTTACATATAAAAAAAAAAATGATGACTTAATCTAAAATAGATAATAAAAAAAAATTCGGAGAACGCGGACCTGTTCTTGCCTGTATATATGCAGTTACGGCATCGAAAGGGTTAAACAGTTTCCTATGTAACTGCTGTTCCATATTTTCTTGTGCTCACATTTTATTTCTTAATCTTCTCTATCACTTCCATATGTCTGTTGCTGTAAAGCTTGCAATAGCCTTTTTAGCTGCTTTCAATGGTAATAACTCAACTACCTTTTATCCTGAACCACAGCATAGGTACATGATTTCACTTCATATTCCAAATATCCTATGCTTTGAGTCACCACCAGTAGAGGAGTGTGCCAGTGTTTTGGACACCCAGAGATAAGAGAATTCAAATAGATCTCCTAACTTATCAGCCGAGCAAGTAAAATTGTGCTGCAGGCTATGAAAACCCGTTAGTTCCAAGTAAAGCCACTATAAGCTGCTGTGTAACACAGGGTGCATGCTCTTGTAAGACTGCGCAGTTTTTTTTTTTGCCTTTTTTTTTTGCCTTTCTTAATTTCTTACCCACATAAAGTAATCATGTTGTCTAGTCTATTGACAAATAGATGATTGATACGTCTCCAAGACCACATTAAAAGGTCAAGCAAGAGCAAGTTCTTAGCTGTAGCTGGTAGACAGGAGTGAAAAAAAAAAATGAGAGAGAGAAAAAAATGAAAGGGATAACTGAAAAACACTTTCAATACATCCTGACAATGGGCATGTGCTATGTACATATGCTTAGGTTACACCACGATGTGACAGTCAGTAAGGGATTTACACAAGCGAGGGCCAAAAGCTTGAGGATAATATAAATCCCGTACCTCTGACTAGAGTGGTGCAACCGACTTGTACCATAGCTCTGGGCTATAGGAAACTCATAAAAAAAAATTTTGATTGGACGGTTTACTTGTTCACTTCCTAGGAAATGGGTATGAAATATTCACCGCGAATTGAGCAATCTGATGAGTCGGTTTGATGTACCAGGGTACAAATGTATTTATTGTACTGCATTTGACAAATGTCTCTTTTTTTTTGTTTTTTTGTACCATTTCTCTTCAACATAGTTGTTAATGTGTTGCACTGGATTCTATAACTTCAACTCTACAGTGTAACCATTTTTCTTCACTGGTAGTTAGGTAGGTGTTGTCTTTGGGAGCTGCAACAATGAGATAGAACATCACTTATACTGATCTTTGTACCATGAATATGACATTTCATGCAGCTGCGGGAGGAGAGCAGCACAATTTGCATGAAGTGTAAACTAAGTGACAAACTTACCTCCATATTTGAACAATTTAGGTCGTCACAATTAAACAAAATTTACTTCCTTGACCAGTGAGACCCCACACTTCACAGCTATAGCTTGGCATATTCATTCAGTGAGTATTATAGCTGACTGAGGTGGCCAGGGCTGACTAAACCAAACAACATTCTGATAGCCTCCAAACCTGAGATTTCTAAAACCATCACTATAGTGTTGTAACTCGTGCTGGGGCTTCGGACAGTTGATCATCCTATGGGATGAAATATGGGATGAAATGGACAATTTCTGGCATTCCTGAAGAGCCTAACTGTGAAATGTGGGTGCAAAAGTAATTCAGGTTATATTGTAGGCAGGGGAAATAGTTTAAATGTTAGATGTTCTTGCAGATTTGATAATACGCTGACAAGTTATGTTCACCTTGTAGAGTGGGTCTGTCTCATGAGACTGTTGACAGCGTTACTGGACTGCCCTCGATAGCTGTCACTCATTGGCACGGAAGTGTACCTAACATAATCCAATCTCTAGATGACAGATGAGACAGTTACAGCTGTGTATTTGATGAGAAGAGAGGGAGTTATCGGGTGCCCCTCTCTCTGGGAAAGGGAAGGGAACAGAAGGTAGCCATAGGTGATGAGATTATAACCAAAGAGCTAACCCACTGGCCAGCCTCATGCAGAAAATTGGTAGAACCTAACTTACAGGCCAGCATTCTGCTGAAGATTGGCATGAGAAGCAAGCCCTTCAGGCTGGTAAAATGCACACAAAACACGTATCATAATAACTGACTGGCTAGAAATGAGCTAGAAATGACAAACGCTATTACATGTATGTTAGAGCAATCTCACAGTACAATTGTGTTTAGTGTGATAGTGTCACAGTATATCAACAACAAAGGCACAAGGTTGGTATAAAGTACAGTGCGTCCAGTTTAAAGAGTAGAAAGTGTGGATCTTAAAAGTTAGGTCTACTACTATCACATTGAGCTTAATTAAGTATACCATTGTTTAACTCTTTCCATAAGCTGATTTATATGGCAGAAGTATGATAACCGCACTATTCCCATTGACTTTCCATACATTGAATGCCTTTTTTTTTTTACATCAAAATATCTCCTGCGCTCATCATAAATCGTATCTTAACTGTAGCCCCGCCCTATACACAATGGTTCTGTTGGGAATTTTCCTATTTCTAGGTGCCAAAGTAGCAGAAGCTTTTCTAACCTGACAGTGCAAGATGAATCACAGACCAACGCTGCTGGAGTCCTTGGAATTCAACTTCACTCACAGTTGAGCCTCAGCCTTACCTTCATACTGCAACTTAATGCTGCGTTCAACAGCTCCTGCTTATAGCTAGCTTCAGTGCTGACACGACACCACCTATAGTAGTGGTTATAAAAAAGTTACCCCAGCCTTCGACCGAAAACTTGCCAGAACTAATAGCTTTTTATCTCTCCACGATTTACCCGTGTTTAGCAGCCATTTTAATTCTACTGTGGGTGCACATGCTCTAATGTTGTGATGTCACGACTCATGTATACATAGTAATTGGGAGAAAGGCTTCCGCAAACGTCATTGTTGAACAGATAATAGCCAACTTTTGCATAAAAACGGTTTGTTTCACTTAATTTTCAATGCACAGCTTCCATATTCATTGTTAAAAAAAAAAAATAATAATAATATATATATATATATATAATATATAACTATTTAGCTGTTCTATCAAACCTTCCAGGAACTGTATTTAGAATTGCAAATTTCCCAGCTTAAACACTTTTCTTACTTTGCTATTTTATAAAAATTGAAACCAAATATTAAGACACCAAATTAGGTACACTGAAACTTTATACAGTATAGAACTAGCCTACAAAGTATGAAGACACTCAGTTTAGATTTATTTTAAACAGATCAAAACCTTTATGGTAGTAGTTTGCATTGCCATAACCACAGGTGTAACCTCAAAACCACATATAGTTTTGACGGACTATGTTTTATGAACATTCATAAACATGTGTATGAAATTTTAGATGTCTATTTTTCGGACTAATAAAGAAAACATTTAAAAAAAACCCACTTTCTACTCTTTCAGCTGGAGTACTTGTGCCAGACACTTACTATTAGTGGCTACTTGTTTTGTAACACCATTATTTATTCCATGAGAACAGGAAAGAAATCCCAATATAATACCAAAATTTTGGAATTTATTAGAAATCCCTCCTTGTAACTGAACAGTTTAAACTAGTGTGTGTTTGAAATCACATGACTGGTAGAGACTCCACCTAAAATTGAACCTTGACCTGTGTTTTATTGTAGGGAGGTTTGTGAATCTACTTGGTTCTTGAAGTATTCCAGAAGACCCTTTACCAAAAATGAGGGGATGTCTTGCTATGTTCCTGTTTTTATTGACTAATAGTTAGCCTGTTAAGAAACTAGGCTGGCTCACTTATTTGTGAAGATATTATTATTGGTGAGCGAGTGAGACACTATCAGGGGTAACACATTTGAAAATCGGGGATATTTGTTTATATATGTTTGGACGTACGTATGTCATTTTTGTACTTTGACCCTGGCATTTTTATGTTAGTTCGGTGGTCAATCCCGTCCTAAACTTCACTAAACAGAATCCTCTGGTTTAGCGATCATTACCAGTATCACCCTAGAAATTGATTTGTTTATCATTTTGAATTCTTTTGTGGGTGCAGTTAAAACTTGAAAATTTACTCGAGTTCCATTTCTATTTGAGTTTGTGGCGGTGGTAAGTCAATGGCTCTTTGTCATGGTTATAAGCTGTACGCAACAGTATTTACTTGAAAATTCATTGTCCACAAGACTAACCACGAAGGTAAGTCTTGTATAGGTATGTCCAGTTGTGTGAAAGTATTGTGGGTTACAGCTACTACTTAACTAAAGAATATCACCAAGAAAACGTTTAAATAACGTGTTTTATTGTTGTTGTTGTTGTTGTTGTTTTTCAATTCAAACGTTGGCGGCGAGTGGTTACTATGGCATTGAAATACCTTTACCGTAGAAACGTAATTTAAAAAATCGACCTTATTTTTAGTAGCTTTGAGTGTTAGAAGTTAAAATCAATCATATAAGTTCATCACACTAGTTATTATTATTATTATTATTATTATTATTATCTATGTAATAATACCCGTGACCGACGACGACGTGCATATTCATGGATAATTCATGAGCTAATGAGCTAGAACGCACAGACGCACAATGCTCGTGAACTCGTACTGAATTACCGGGTAAAGCTAGAGTGCAGGGCGAACTGGTTAGCAACCAAATCCAGCACAAAAAAAAAATGGACAGTGGGAGGGAGTGGCACAGAAACATGATAGCAGCTTTCGTGAACTAGCGCTGAATTACCGAGTAAGCAAGAACGCAGTTGTAAAGAAGTGAAGGGTTGGGCTACGCTAGACTACTGGTAGATGAATTAGTTTGAACCTAGCCAGGTACAACGATAAACGGAAGAAGACGAGAGTGGCCGAGAAACAGAAGAATGGGTAAAGTGTTGTCACAATCAATAAAATGTGATTACTATAATTGTAACTAAAAGCGGGTGGAACAGAAGGGGATAAGCGGCGTAGATTTCAGAAAGGAAGGCTAAAGTGCGAAAGAGAAGGAAAAAAGCAATAATTAGCCAGTGGAATCGACGAGGAAAGGCGGTGTAGTAAAAAGGAGAAAGACAAAAGAAAGGCAAAAAGGGAACGATTAATTTTGTACTAAAAATTGGGTGGAGTCGAATCGTCGAGTAAAGGCAGCATAAGTTTAAAAAAGAAAGGTGAAAATAAAAAAGCTGAAGTTAGTTTCACAAAGCCTAAGTCCACAATCATGATAAAAAGACAGAAAGATTCAGAAACAGGAGTGGTAGACAAAGGAGGAGAAAGGACTCCTTGATTCAAGAAGGAAGAGATGGAAAGGAAAAAAAGAAAGAAAGGTGGTAGGTACAGAAATGAGATAGTTCAGGAAAAAATAGAGCAGGAGAGTGAAACTGATGTAACCTTAACCAACTGTAGAGAATGTTATAATGAATAAGAACAACTTATGCTACTGTTTTATTACTTTGCAATACGCCAAGGGCCACGGCGTGGCGGGGTACTTGCTTGTTGTTATTATTATTATTAGTAGTAGTATGAGTAATAGCACAGGTAACCGTGCTATTCGGGATTAATAGCACGAGGCGAAGCCGAGTGTTATTTCAATTGCTTTAAGAGTGCTATTGACCCCTGATAGCAGAGGTTACCCGTGCTATCACTCGCTAATAGTAGGCCAGCTTTTAAAAAAGTTTTTTGCAATTGTAGCTACACTGTATTGTTCAGTCACTATCTCCTTATTTCAGGATTAGCTTCCGCTGGAACTTTCTTTTCATCGTACGACTCCTAATCTGTTGTAAAACATTCCGTCTAATACGGGTAGAGGTTCTGTGATAAAGAAGGACATTGTCTCCAACTAGAAACTACTGGAACTGTACGTTTCCAAGGTTAACACTCTATGCGTGTGCACTTACCCGTATTATTTCACTTAACTACCGAGGTATTTCAATTAGTTACGCGCTATTTCACTTTCCCCGTGCGATTTCAATTGAACAGCGATTTTTCCCATACATTTTTTAATGGGCAACTTACGCACCGTACTATTAGGATATATAATAGCATGGAAAGCTGTGGTATTTGGGATTAATAGCACGAGTGATCGGATAAAATTTCATGAGGCAAAGCTGAATGAGTGAAATTTCTCACTGCAAGAGTAGTATTCCGAATACTTCAGTTTTAAGTGCTATCATATTATACATACATACATATATATATAATTACCATAGCCAAAGATAATTTATTTCTGCAGTTAAGAAATCATAATCTTTATTTTATCTTCGTCAAAAAAAAAATCTTTCCTGTTGCTGAATAATTGTTGCCCTGGTACATATTTCGCCACGTTATTGCCCTGCAGATAAAGTGCAGCATGGGTGCAGATGACCAATCTGATCATTATGTCAATTTTCCACTACTGTGGTAATTCGAAATAATACCGCACGTTTTTGTATTGAAAAATGACTGCCTATGGGTATTAGTACGAGTAATAGCACGGGTAACTGTGCTATTCGAGATTAATAATATGGGTAACAAGATTGAAATAGCACTCGGCTTCGCCTCATGTTATTTCAATTGCTTTACAAGCGCTATTTTGATCCCTAATAGAACAGGTTACCCTTGCTATCACTTGCTAATAGTAGGCCAGCTTTTTTTAATTTTATTTTTTTTATTTGCACTTGTAGCTATACTGTATCATTCACTCACTATCTCTGTATTTCAGGATTAGCTTCCTCTGGAATTTCATTTTTATAACCTATGGCTCCTAATCTTTTGAAAAACATTTCGTCTAATACGGGTAGAGCTTCTGTGGCACAGAATGACATTGTCTCCAACTAGAAACTACTCGAACTACTGTACGTTTCCAAAGTTAACGCTGCAAGTATGCACACTTACCCGTACTATTTCACTTAACTACGGTGGTATTTCATTTAGTTTCCACTTAGTTTCCATGCTATTTCACTTAGTTCACGCTATTTCATTTTCCCCATGCGATTTCAATTGAACAGCTATTTTCCCCGTACATTTTTGAATGGGCAATTTACGCGTACTATTAGGAGATATAATAGCACAGATAATAGCACAGAAAATTGTGGTATTCAGGATTAATAGTATGAGTGGAGTGAGAAAATTTTCACGAGGCAAAGCCAAGTGAAATTTCTCTAGCATTTCCCTGGAATTTTGCCACGACATTGCCTAGCAGGTAAAAGTGTGGCAAGGTCATGAAGAGATCACCCTAACCAATCAGATCATTATTTCAGTTTTCCACTGCTGTGGTATTTCAAAATAATACCAAACTTTTTTTTATTGAAAATGACTCGGTTAGGTATTATTATTATTATTATTATTATTATTATTATTATTATTATTATTATTATTATTATTATGGACATAGACAGGTGACTACTCAGCAGTGGGTGAAAATGTCTCTTTTCTTTAATTTAAATTAAACTTCTATTTAAAAGTTAATAAATTAACTAATTGAATAATTAACTGATGACTTCTAAGTCTCATAATATCCACATACATAAAAGTGTATTTTATTTTATTTTGTCTTATGGTGCTGGCACTGCATATTCTACCTGGCTGAGTGTGCACTGCAAATGAAAGTTCATATTAGGGGATTTAATACTGAGGTTTGTGGGGTAGAGTGGGGCACCTTGTTTGGTGCAGGGGAGGTGGGTGGATGTGTAGCATTTAGAATGGGACTATATTAGGATTCCCTGTTAATTGTATTTATTATTGTTGTTGTTATTGTTTAGGTAAATATTGGTTAATGACTTACAATCAAATTGCTGATAATATAAAGAATAAAAAGTGGGTGTTTGATGGAAAACATGTTTTAACAAGTGTGGGCGGAGTTGGTGTCTTCATAAAAGTTGACGTTGGCTGAATTAGTGGCATCCTAATTAATACCAACATTTTCTTTTGTGTATATTTATTTTAATAATGGGAAAGTAGGACTACAGCTTGGTTGTTTAATACTGCCACATTGGAATTGATCCATCTTATGAAATCCAATAATCTGCAACTATTGTGTTATCTCTTGGTGAATGCTTTAGAATTTCTTCACTCTTACAGTCGTTTCAATGAACACATGCTGAACTATCTAGTAGCTGGTGATGTTTCAACTTTTAGACACTGTGAACTTTGAATGAGCAGTGTTACAAGGGAACAAGAGAATTGTGTGCTACCCTTTACCTATGGTGGTTGATAGCATCCTGTTTTGGTTGTGTTAATTTCTCTATTTTAGTTAATGGTATGTTGAGTCACGAATAAACTTAATGTGGTTGTCACAGTGGTGAGGTCCATTACTCTAATACAGTTAGTGGGTCATTAGTTAGCTCACCGACTTCTGTTGACTTGTCCACATGGGTATACTAAACACTCTTGTCTTTTAATAAGAATAAATGTTCAGTTATGACAATATCAAGTGGGCAGTATATTTGTGATGGGGTCAGGTGATAATCAGATGCTCAGTTAGATGCGGTTGGAAGATTCCTCTGTAGTTATGAAAGTATTTCACTTCATAAAGGCATTGGGTTCACATTCCACTCGAGAGAGAAGGTAGTTAGTTGGGTGCAAATACCGTTGACAGGTAGAGATGTTGCTACCATGGTAGATGACAGGTAGAGGTGTTGCTGGAGTAAAGGTGCTGCTGGGGTGGAGATGCTGTTGAGGTCAAACTGTTGCTGCTGGGGTAGAGATGTTGCTGGGGTAGAGATGCTGCTGCTGGGGTAGAGATGTTGCTGGGGTAGAGATGCTGCTGGGTAGAGATGTTGCTGGGGTAGAGATGTTGCTGAAGTAGAGATGTTGCTGGGGTAGAGATGTTGCTGGGGTAGAGATGTTGCTGGGGTAGAGATGTTGCTGGGGTAGAGATGTTGCTGGGGTTAGAGATGTTGCTGGG
>WLWD01003598.1_pt1 | contig 49580 bp, 42 predicted proteins | sample 6712731 | NCBI WGS metagenome assembly WLWD01 (sample SAMN12718690, study PRJNA576275) | sponge metagenome | isolation source: marine sponge | host: Mycale hentscheli | place: New Zealand: South Island, Marlborough, Capsize Point | collected 2014-11-01 | reverse complement strand
CATGTACTAGGACAGTCTTTTAGCAGATACATGTACTAGGACAGTCTTTTAGCAGATACATGTACTAGGACAGTCTTTTAGCAGATACATGTACTAGGACAGCTATAATGTGTTGCGTTTTGTTGTTGAAAAAGCAAGTAAATGTTCAAATGTTTAAGTCTGTTCCAAGGCTAGGCCTGGAAGTGGTTACCCAATAATTGGTTGTTTCATGGACTACAATATGTCACACGTATGTACCTACGCCCATATATACTGTATACTGTGTATGTGTATATCACATTGGCTTGAAATAGTGCACCTGGATAGTGTCACACTTCTCTTTGCTCATGCTTAAATTAATAAACAAAAGATCAGCAAAAATAATTGGCAGAATCCTGGAGCCAAGCTTGACCATTGCTCTGTTTGAGTGGTTGGATGTGCGCTGGATGATTTACTCAGTTGTGAAACTACAGTCACTCTAATCTACTACTCTGCCACAGGTGCACTACTGGACTTGTAGTGGTTGGTCACATGTATTCCCTTGGGCAGTAGGTGTGGGTAGCCCACCCTCATGTGTGCAGCTCATCTAGATTCAGCTAATACATTTAATTCTGTACACCTCAATTTTTCCCCCCTGCCCTAATGCTGTAAGAAACAACTCAGTAAAGCAAGATATCCCAGGACATTTTGTAATTCTGTGATATTTGAATAGGTAGAGGAGAATGCTACTTATTACAAGCACACGCCTCTCTCCAGCAGAACTTTGATGGCAGAGCTGTGGATTATATCAGCAATGCTCTCACAGACCTCAGTCTGTAAGCACATGCAGGGGTTTTTTTTCTTTCTGTTTATTGTATATATTTGTTTGTGCACATTTTGTATGTGTTCATGCACATGTATATTTATGCAGTGCTGCCAGACTTCATCCTGATTTTCTGTGCATTTGGAAGCTCCTTGGAGACTCCTGTGTGTGTTTGCACCCTGTGAACCCAGCAATGTGCCGGTAAAAACAAACAAACAAATAGTAATTGTTTTAACAAGCAAGTGTAGTCTGATCATTCAGTGACTCTATTGGTCAAAGATACATAGCTACATACTGTAGTTACCAACTACAAGAGTATGTGCTGTATGGGTCGTAAATCCAACAGATTAGCCCTTAGTTGAAGGACCAGAGTCCAAGTGAATCACTCCGAGTTGAAAAGATGCACAGCAGACAACCTGGAATTGGTGTGCCGGATATTGTGCCGGCGTTGCAGGTCCCACCTCAAGGAAGCCTAGTAGTGGCATGATACAAGTGGTTTGCATGTATGAATATCATTGTGGGTGATTGGTTGGGTAAGGTACATACGGGGATCAATACAATACAAATGATAAAGTGTTCCTGATACTTGATCTCCTTGTTCAGGGTGGCTTGCCAGACATGTGCTATTTGGTGCCATAATAACATACGGTTTTGTCATGTGTTGTATGTGCACTGCATTCTGGTAGCTTGACTGTCCCTGGTGTCCTATGTGGAGAGAAGGAAGACACTCTAGTAGGGAAGGCTGATCTTCTGAGAATTGGTTGCAGGTACGTGAGAGGGAAGGTCAGCTTTGCTATCAAAGGTACGGGGAAATTTATTCGTATTATTTTTATAGCTCCTTATATGAAAGCTAGTGCCTATAAGAGACAATAAGTGAACAGAATTAGAGCAGAATATTCATTTGGTCATTCCTTTAAATATAACTTTCTCTTTTAGATGTTATGAGAAAGCTCTACAGATGAATCAAGAGGCAGCTCATTTCTGGCACGATCTGGCACTAGCTTATCATCATTTGGCCAAGGTATGCTTCACACACACACACACACACACACATACACACACACACTCACACATACACACACACACACACTCACACATACACACACTCACACATATACACTCACACATACACACACACACTCACACATACACACACACTCACACATACACACACATACATGTGCACACGTGACATGGATTATTGATGTATTGTGTAACAGTGCTGTAGAATTGGAGGCTCTGATGAGAAGGACGTGCTACAAACAGCTTTGAAAGTGGGTTACAAAATCAAATTTATTAAGGGATGCAATCATGTAGATGGTGTTTGTAAGTATGTGTGTATGTATGTAGCAGTATTGTCAGGATGTAGCCTTACATTCTGATAAGCAGTTACTGCTTTATTTTTACAGGCATGTGAGAAAGCTGTGGATTTGGAACCCAGGGAGAATACCTATTGGAATACCATGGGAGTCATTGCAGCTTCACCAGGTGTGTGTGTGTGTGTGTGTGTGTGTGTGTGTGTGTGTGTGGTATGTATGTATGTATGCATGTATGCATGTATGTGTGTATGTGTGTGTATGCATGTATGTGTGTGTGTATGTATGTATGTATTCATGTAAGCATGTATGCATGTGGTTACATTTATTCCATCCTAATACTACAGGTATGGATGCTCCTGCACTGGCCCAGCACTGCTTCATTCAATCTCTACAGGAACAAGAAGTAAGTTGCGCCATATTTGCAAGTGTCCATCCAATGATTGTTCATATGTTTAAACTCTACCTAGAGTGTCCTTGCGTGGGCAAACCTTGGTGCTCTGTATCTGAGGCATGATAATGTGGAGGTATGTAATGTCCCATGAGCTATCAAGTTCCACACGACCCCAGTTGATTGTAACCTCCATTTTTTTTTTCCAGCTGGCTTATGAGGCCTTCAAGAAGGCACAAGCTTGTTCTCCTGAAAGTGTGGAAGCGTGGGTGGGACATGCTCTGATAGCAGAGCGGATCGGTAGCTCTGAATCCATGGACCTCTTCAGACATGCCACAGAACTGCACTATCATGTGTGTTGTAGCATTGCTAGCCTTTCTTGTTTGTTTGTTGTTGTTATTGTTTTGTTTTTTGTTTTGTTTTGTGTTGTTGTTTTGTTTGTTTGTTTTTGTTTTTTTAGCCTGAGGCTAGTATTGGCTATGGCTACTGGGTATGTCAGACCCTGAAACAGCTTCCTTTCCATCTCATGACTGAGGTTGGAGGGGTGGAGCTTCAGGAAGGAGTTCACAGGGGTGTGGCCAGTGCGAGGGACAATTTGGAGAAACTCCAGCTTCGAGGTTGCGCGGATGCGTGTGTTTTGAATTATCTGGGTCTTTTACTTGAGCAGGAAGGTAGAGCAAGACAGGCAGAGGAAGTTTTGGAAAGGTGCGTGTATGTGTTCGGTGAGAGTGTGGGGGGTGGGTGTGGGAGGGGGGGATAAATTAGAATGAATTTTGGTGTGAATAATTTGGTGATCGCAACAGATGTATTGTACATAAATATTCAAATGAAGCTATGAACCAGTTATCAACCCATGACCCGTGAATAACTCATAGTGTTATCTCATGGCTGTATTGCGCAAGCTCATTACCAGAGTAGTTATAGCATAGTTATAGTTGAATATTTATGTACAAGTTTAGTGGAGCCTACCCAGCCAGGTTAGAGCTGCTGCTATAATATCAGCTGGGGTTGTGGGGAGCCCCTAGTGAGTTTTCGCCAACTTTACACCATGAGTTACCAAAAAAAAACTTCAGTGAAGATATCTAGTGTGGAATAAACCACTTATTACACTGATAGATATGGCTAGATATTTCACTCTCAGGCTTTATTTTCACTTGCCTTTGGCTCGTGAAAAAAAATTAGCCTGCTCGTGAAATATTTCACCATATCACACTCTGACTCATGTAATAAGTACTATATATATAATATATATAATATTGTTGTGTGTTGATTTTAGAGCTACTAGATGTACCTCCAAGGAAATGGAGAAGGAGACTGTACTAGTAAATCTTGCTAGAATACAGAGGTAATGACTATAATTAGGTAATCCCTAACTTTAGTATGGGGCCGTCTAGTTTTGAGAAGTTAGCAGTTTCATAAATAGGAAACTTGTTCCTAGCCAATAAAACAATTTTAATTCTAAACAGTATAAGTCTACATATGTTTTAAGGCTGTGTTTGAGAAATATTAAACATATTTCAGGGATTCATACAGAAGTAGGGCGCCCTGGGATTCCCCTGCCCCCCCAGAATTTCATGAAATAAATAAATAATTATAATGGTATTCTGTGGTTATGATTTATAATGGTATTCTGTGATTTTGTTGTTTGTATATATCTAATCTTTGGTGAAAGTTCACTTCAGTTAATAGAGGTCCTTCAATTCACAATATTTTACAATTAGTCTTCCAAGATTGATATCACTAATTCTAGACCTGAGATGATTTTTATTCAAATGGGTGTGGTTTTGGCAAAAGTGGGTGTGGTCAAACAAATGTGTGGGCCCCCCAAAAAAATCCTGTATGAAACCCTGTATTTTATATTTCAGTTCTTTGGGTAAGGCTGCGGAGGCAATATCTTGTATGGAGTCACTTTCTAAACCAACAGTAATGAATCTTCAACTGGAGTTGGCGCTGGCCTATTTCAAAGCCAATGACCGAGTGAAGAGTCGCCAAGGTGAGAGTACATTCATACAAGAGATATTTTTGAATGATTCAGTTATTCATAGCTGTGTGCTAGTAATAGCAGCTTTCTCTGCTTACACATCTTATAAATTCATATTTAAAACTTACCCTGATGCTTCAAGTTCTCTCCGAAGACCTCCTCAGGGCTCACTTGGTGCATGCTTACTAATTTACCTAAATTTCATTTAATTTGACTGGCAAGTAGAGGGAGTTGTATCAGTTTGATATTCCATGCAACCTGTCCATTTTCCATGATACACAATGCTCTACTCTTATTGTTTTCTCCATCATGTGCATATTAGTGCTAATTATGAATTCAGTGAAGATGGTTCACTAATGAGTTTACGAGGTATATAATCTTCAATCCAATTTGCCATAGGTGTGTGGTGTATATCCCTTTTTGTCATAGGCGTATATATGCACCCTTTTCTACTATGATATTTAGCAAGATTTGTAGCTCTTCATTTAGTGTAGCCTCTTAGTTTGCTTACAAGAACCATTTTCTAGCATTATCACAGCTATGTATAGTACAGCAGTTTGATTCAATACCAGTTTCATAGGTAAAATCGTCGCCTGCCTCCTTGGCGCAGTCGGCAGCGCGTCAGTCTCATAATCTGAAGGTCGTGAGTTCGAGCCTCACAGGGGGCATTTTTTTTTCCCTCATTTTTCAACTTTTTTTCTCAACTTTTCTTGTTTCATTTTTTCTGACATTTTTTTCTCAACTCTTTCTCAATTTTTCTCATTATTTTTCTCAATTTTTCTCATTGTTCACAACTTTTCTCAGCTTCTCATTTTTCTCAATTTTTTCCACAACTTTTTCTCATTTTTTTCTCAACTTTTCTTGTTTCATTTTTTCTCAACTCTTTTTCTCATTTTTTCACAATTTTTTCTCAATTTTTCTCATTCTTTCCTAACTTTCTCATTGTTCACAACTTTTCATCAGCTTCTCATTTTTCTCAATTTTTTCCACAACTTTTTCTCATTTTTTCACAACTTTTTCTCATTTTTTCTCAATTTTTCCACAACTTTTTCTCATTTTTTTCTCAACTTTTCTAAATGTTTCTCATTCTTTCCTAACTTTTCTCAACTTTATTTCATTTTTATTTCAACTTTTTCTCAACTTTTCTAATTCAATTGTCTTTGCATATATATCTACAACTGTTCAATATCAGCCGATATGACAAGACTTACCAATCACTTTAACTTCTATCTCTGTATATTGTAAGGCAATGGTTTTATAGCTTAACAGAGATGGTATAGCAGTGTATACCTTCTAACAGTTCCCCAAAGTCACACCATTCTACACCCCCCTAAAATGAGCCTTGTTTTACTTGACTTTTTCCTGGGAACATGGAAATGGTGCATTGTTTATAGTGTTTAGTGCAAACAAGTATGAGTCAGTGGTACCATACAAACTTTAGTACATGTACTACTGTACATTCTTTTATTTATATAAATAATTATTATTTGTCAGCATATGAGGACCACATGATAGGACACAGTCAGGAAGCTGAGGTGGACAAGTCTAGAATACTGACTGCTCAAGCTATGGGTGCTTTTTCTAATCACGATGGAAAGTCATGCAAATTATTTCTATTCGAATCGTAAGATGCTATTTATACCTGTATTATAGTGTATGACTACAGATGAACTGTTGCTATGCAGGGCACAAGCAGCACCAGTTAGTGTGCATGGGTTGATCGCACTGTGTGCTCTAGCCTGCATCTTGAAAGATTCCCAACTTTTAGAAGCTACTCTCAAAGAACTGAGTGACACAGCAGGTAAACTTATGACAGAACTAGCTTGAAAATGCAGTAGTTATGACCACATGTCAATGCCAGGATAAACTCTACTATTAGTTATTTCATGTGTTGCGTTTAAAGACACTGATTATTTATCAATACTGTGATCTCATTTATTAGCAATTGGTGGTTTGGTGTGCTGTGGTTAGATTGGTTGGAAGCAGAACGTGTACATGTCCTACATCCATCTTGCAGACAAACGCTGTGTGTGATATACCACTTGCTGGAGAACACAGACTTAGCAGTAAGTGAACTTCATGATACATGATTAACCGAATGTCCATGATTGAATGTAATTTTCTCATGCTGAGTGCAGGCCGCTGGTAATAGCAAAGACTTTGTCTTAAAGCTACTTCAAACAATTCCGGACTCCAGTAGCTACAATTTAGTAAGCAATGAAGTGATTTGCTAACAATCATGCATATTACTTACTGTATCAATATCATCAATTTCTTTCATTATCCCTTCAACAGCCTCCTCCAACACCTTTGCACCTCCATACCATATTGAAGGATGAGAGTTCTCCTCTGTCTTCTGCCCAGAAACTTGTTCATTCCTATCCAGATAATATTTGGGCTCTTTACAGTCTCACTAGTGGACTAACAGATGGCAGCATCAGGACTGGCTACAACACAATACTGCTAAAGTTCGGTTAGTTTGCCAATTTTTCACAAATACTGTTATACTAGTCGTATGTGTATGCCTGCCACTCCTTTATTATGTCATTTATCTACCAATTTGCTTAAATTATAGAATGTCTGATATTGATATCATTATCTCTTGCAGTAAAGACACACTTGAAGTCTCAAGCATCATCATCATCATCTACTTCTCCTTGGAAAAAAGACATGTTCAAGTCCTTAGCTAGATTATACTCTACACTTGGAGGTGACTTGTCATTTATGGTCTGATAGTTTCATCTTAATTTTTCATTTATAATAGCCATAATACATGTACTTAAAATGAGGTGGGGTTGGTCTAAATTCCTCTCTCGTCCACAGACATATTTCGTTCCCTTTTCGCCGATTCCAAACAGAAAACAGTGACAGAGCTAGTAAGGTCATATGTAGTTGCTGTGGTAACAGCCATGAATTAAAAATGTTATTTTCCTGTGTATTATTCCCCTCCAATAGCATGTAGGAAAATCTATTTAATTTCTTGTATGAAGCTTTCGATGAACGGTTACTCCATCCCATCATTTAAACATTCCCATACTATTCAAAACCTGTTGATTTGGACCTAGAAAGGTTTTGTTGTCATCAACCAGTCAGTGTCAATGTGAAATTTTATTGACGTTCCACAAGTACTCACACTTGCTGGTTTTCTGTAGCTAAAGTGTGACCACACTATTCTAACCCACTTAGAGTGTTAAATGTTAAAACAATGATTGAAAAACTTGTCACTTATCTCTGGTTAGCCAAAGGGGAATGTACATATTAAGACACCATTCTTAATATAGTGGATGGAACTTCCAAAGTTTATGATAGGTTTCATCATCACCAAACCAAGAACATTGACTATTACAAAATCTGAGGGAGTAGTACGCTAAAAGTCTTTGAAATGTAACAATTTCTGTTCATAAACCAGTCATTATCTCTTCTCCAAGTAAGACCAACGTGCTGAAGACATCAGCTAGACTGGTACTCAGTATTTGGAGGCAAGTTTTTATAATTCATTTTAATGCTTTACATTCCGTTACCATAATACTGAAAATATTCCTGAAAACTTATTCAAGAGGTGGGGTTGGTCTAGTTATAGATCATCACTCACTTCACAGGCATAGCTACTGTGTGCACTCTCATGTATTGAGCACCTTTGGGCAAATGAGTACAATGACTTGACTGATACAATTTTTGCAGCAACACTGCATTTGAAAAGAACTTCAAATTAAAGACAATATTACTGTCTTGAGATTGCAATTGCAATCTGCAAAAGTGAAATGTCTTTACTTGTGGCTCGCATACAGATTTTGATGAGCCACACCTAATGCCGCTTATTCCCGATTTTCAATTCCAACTGTATAATTTCAGTCCCTAAGAGAAGAATTACTCAATATGCTAAATATTCATTGTATAGTAATAATAAAAGTTGTACAAACCAACTTTGAAGAAAATAATTCTGCAGGCCTGAGTCTGGCCTATTCCAGCTAATATGTCGTCTTGGGTCTTTTTTCCAGCCACTTAACAATATTTGGAAGGCACTTGACTGAGTCTATACATTTTTTAACGTTAGGGAAAGACTCTCCTAAACTTGGTATCTTCTCTATAATCTCATCCACTCTGACAGCTAAACACAAGTCAGCGTAAGTAACGGTGTTGCCAAATATCCAACTTCCTTGAGATTTATTAGTCACTATCATGCGCTCCACAGCACGTAAGCATTGTGGAATATGGACATCAACTAACTCTTTTTTCAACTTCTCTTGATTTTCCCCGAAAAATGCAACTACCATTTTTTCAAACAGATCGTCAAGAATATCTACAGCTCCTCCAATCTTGGCTCGGTCTAAAGCGGTTTTTCCGGCTAAATTGAACTCCTCAGCGAGATATCTGCATATCGGTCCGCTACCATTTAATTCGTGTTCGCCGACGTACAACACAGGTAAAAGTTCAGTTACTACACTTGCCTTTATTTTCTGAAATTCATCCTTATCGACTCTGACATCCTCATAGTCAACACCAGCTTGAGCAAAGATGAATCGGGCCACCTCAGCTCTGGCCTTAGCGTTGAAATATATCAGCTTATAGTCCGGCATATCCACAAACCGAATTATAGCGGGGCAGGCTTACTCACCGGTTCTTCATTCCAGTAAGGCTAGGGACGGAGCGCCAAAAGCAGTGATGCACTGTGGGGGCGTTGTTCATCGCTTACATATTTTTAGCAGGCAACGCGTCAGCATTTTTCTCGAACAGTCGCGGCAGCACTGCAGCAGTAGCGGCTGAGAAGTAGCAGCAGAAGCAGCATCATGGCAGAATACACCCTTACTTACTTTGCTGTGGAAGCTAAAGGCGAACTTATTCGCTTAATTTTTGCTCAAGCCGGCGTAAAATATAACAACGTGAGGCTATCGTTTGACGAGTGGCCTCCTCTAAAACCCTCCACCCCATTCGGACACCTTCCCGTGTTGGAGATTAAGGATTGCAAAGAAAAACTAAATGGGTCTGGGGTCATTAGCCGCTACCTTGCTGAAAAATTCGGGTTAGCTGGGGAAAAAGAATTTCAAAATGCTGTGATTGCTGGCATTAAGGATTATCAGGATGAAATTGTTGTTTCCATGGTTCGGGCATTTTTTGAGAAAGACCAGACTGTTAAAGAAGAGAAAATAAAAGACCTTTGTGAGAAAGCAATACCCAATCATCTTGGGCTATTAGAGAATGCTGTGAAAAGGAATCCAAGTGGAGAGACATGGCTGTATGGTTCTAGTGTAACCTATGTTGACCTAAACCTGTATCTTGTTGTCAACGCCATGAAGCAGTATATTGAGAATGAAGTTCTGAATTACTATCCTGCAGTAAAGAAAATCTATGAGGCAGTTGGCAGCCTCCCCAACATTGCAGAATACCTAAAAAATCGTCCTGAAAGGACCTTCGGACCTCCAGTTGCTTAAAGGAACCTTAACATTATAATTGTAGCTAATAATGATTGAATGTGAAGGCATAAACCTGTAATTATTGTGTTTGCGTGCTCTTATTTAGGATTCTGTGATGTTTCTGATTAAACTAAGAAATGAATCGAACAAAAAACTGAATGTTGAAGGGTGCTATTGCTTTAGTATGGATTTGCTGTCCAGTAATAATTAACTGAATGGGTAATAGTAAGTGGGACTCAATGCAGCTTCTGAATTGCTCAAGTAATATCTGTGTGAAACTCTTAGGCTACTTAAAATGTCATGTTATGTTATAGTTGTTATGATTTGTTTATTTGTTTTATTTTTGGAGGCACGTTACAAATTAAGCCTGTGCTTCCTATATTATTATTATTGTTGTTGTTGTTGTATAAAAAGATGTATTCAGACGAACTCACAGAATCTAGACTGCAATGAAAGTTCGGTAAAGGGTTGTAATTTCGACAGGGCAAGTTTTTGACCAATTACGTGATGGCGGTCCGTGAGCAATTAATTAGCTGGGTCTGGGTAGCTTGCTCAGTAGAAAAAGTAAACGTTCTTTCAACTGCTAGCTATGTTACAAACTTTCATGCTCTCATCTGTGCAGAAAATGATTTTTATTTTTTTTACTTTTCGTAATAGCTAGGGACTTAGTAAAGTAATCCCCTACCCAACCGCTAGGACTTTAGGAGAGGCTTGGAAGTTTGTTGGAATTGGAAGCTATACCATTGGTAGCTAAAGGAGGTGGCAATTCCTTGCAAAGTTGAGTTTGCTTTTCTTTTGACTTCTTTGATTTAGAATCTCTAATTGGATCATATTTGTGTGTGTGGCAATTCAAACAATTTGCAAATCACAGATATTGTAGGGTTTTTTTTTTTGTTTTTTTTTTGTGGGTGTGTGTGTCGGTGTGCATAAGCTTATTGAATCTCCATGGGTCCTCATTAAGTGAGTTTTACGATTCATTGACTAAAATATTTAGAACAAATACCACCTCAAATATTCCAATTTGTCTACTTCTGCAGGGCATGGGTTGATCCATGAGAGTGGCATCATTAAGACAAGTGTTACATAACTAGAATTAACACATGCACACACACACACATCTTCAAGTTAAATGTTCAATTTATTTATTAAGCTATGCTGTGATACATGACCCAGGCTTGATAAATTGATCCATTTGGACCAAGTATATGTACAATATTGATGACTGGCTATATGACTGAAAATTTAAACAGGTTCAATGAGGTGTTGTTTATGCATTTGAACAATCACATGTTTGTGGTTGTACAGAAGGTATTCTTGCTGACCAGAGTTGAAACAGTTGTCTATTCTTGTGTTTACTCCTGAGTTCTTTCTTGCCATATTCATTTCACAGCAAGTTGCGGTTCCCAAATAAAACATTGCTGGTAACTGTCTAAATTTTCTTGGAATGTACTCCTCCAACTAATCCTGCCAGTATAAGAACATTCACAAACATGGCTACAACAAGCCAGCTCCCCCCCAGGATAGCCTATGAATCTTCCAAGTCTCTACACCTGTTAATGGTGTCTAATTCACTGTCTAGTCAGTGCCACTTGGATTTAGTACAGAACGTTGCTACTATGTGGTCTAATAAATGCCATTCTACTATAGAACATCTATATTAAAACATTCTTATGGCTGGTGCAGTTAAACATAGAAATAACATTAAAAAAGCCTAGCAACACTCAGGACTACTTATAGCTAGTAATCTATATAATGATCTGATGACATATTATACCCGTCATGAATAAAGTTTTCTCTTACAAATTATTTTTTATTTAATTCATATGTTTGTACAATGGGATGAATATTAGCGAATATTTGACATTGCCCAAGAGTTTAATGAATACATCACAGAGCAATTAAAATGCAGTAAAATTGTAAAGCTTAGATTTTATGCATATTATGCTGTACCTAGAATAATCATATCTTATTGATATGATATCAGTAGATAATGTTGTGTCTGCAAGTTATGCTAGCAAGATATTTTTCATAAAAAGTAGCTAGCTATTGAGTCACAAAAAAAACGATCTGGCCAATTAGATACAGCATTATGTTAATTGAGACATTGAGTAGTTGAGACTTAAAATGTTGCTTTCTTTATTAGCTACATGTTAACTTTTTAAAACATTTATTCAACATAATAACAAAATTTAATCAAATACATAAATATAACAACACAATTTAATAAAAACAACAACAACAAAACATTTACATTCATTATAGCTTTGAGTTAAAAGAAAGATTCAGGTCTATCTTTCAAGTAGTCAGAAATTCTGGGTACAGAGGTCACCGATGTCACACACGACTTAAGAACAGGAAACTCATTAGCAATAGCTGGATTTTGTTCGATGATTGGCTCCACGTTTGCTGCTATGCTGAGGTCAGCATATGTCAACTTATCTCCAAACGCACATCCTTTAGAAGAGTCATTGGCTGATATCATCTCTTCCAAAATTCCAAAGTAAAATTTAATATGACCTTTCAGAGCCTTTTTTGCTGCTTCTTTAGAAGCATCATCTCCAACATAAGTTGCCAAAATTTTCAGATACAGATCATCGACCACGTCCACAATGGCTTCTATCTTGGCCTTTTCCAAGCTATTATTGCCATATAAACCAAATTCAGTTGCCAGATATCTGTTGATTGGACCACTACCAGTTATGATATTGCCATCAACTTCTAACAGAGGCAGTGTTTTAGTTAGTAAAGTTGGTTTCATTTTCACCCATTCTTCTCCATCCACTCTATAATCTTCAAAATCTATCCCATGCTTAAGGAAAAGAAATCTCGCCACTTCACCTCTCCCTCTCCCATTAAAGTAGACAAGCTTGTAGTTGGGCATTTCGAATATCTGGATATTAAACGATTCTTTGGAAATAATAAGGATCGCAGCTACTTTTATGCTGCTTGTGTGCAAAATCAAGCATGCGCACAAACCAATGGCGCTTGGGCACAATTTTAATTAGGTAAAGGACGTCATATATGTAGCCTGCTTTATTTAGGCGACAGGATTCGCTCCGAATTCCGGACAATGGACATTCACACATAACAAAACCCAATGTTATATTTGTTAAATTATAAAATTTTGAAAGAATTAGGATAATTTACCAGTGTATGAATCAACAAGTTCTATAGATTTTGGGTCTATAGCTAGAAGCGGTAGATGCACTGTATTTCTAACCCGCACCTGGATTCAATTTGTTTCCCACAATCTTTTGCAATTTTTTTTTTAAATTAGAGTCCTTTCTAAGAGAGCAATAGCTCTTCTCTTACTCGAGTTTTCAATCTCCCTGTATACTTAGTACCCTCTTTGAAGATCTGCGTGTACAATTAGACCAGCCATGCTAAACTCTACAGTATTGAAACGACAATCTACATTCTGACTCAGTCGCACCGCAGTTTTATTTTGTCTTGAAAAACAAAACAAAACAAAAAAAAACACTTGCAGAGTATTGGTTAATACAGTAGATGATAGCTGTTCTGTGAATGAATATTTTGGTGGTGATGATCTTGCAGTGTGTGCTGGAACGGCTGATGATTGGGAATCCAGCTTTTTTAATCAACTGGGTAAGAAGATGATAATGACAACTATTTTGTTCCTTCTCCTTCACCAAAGTTGAAGAGCTATAAAGAAGCAATTGCTTAGTATATGACGCTCCTTCTCTACAACAATATCAAATGGAGTAACAGTCATTACAGAATGGTTTAGACAATTAAACATTATGACAAAAAGAAAAAAAAAAGCTTCAAGAAGACCAAGTACATTCTTTGTTCTCCTTCCAAACCTCACCTCCTTCCTCATACACTTCCTGAAGTACAAATAAAAAAATAAAATAAAGCAAACATAAAAACACTCAGGTGCTGTCAACCTTTTTCCAAATAGTTGCCATGCTTTTCAGAGCATCTATAGAATATGTGACGGCACAGATGGCATCCTGCCTGTGCTCTGATGAAGCTGCAATGATCACGCTTGGTTCTTCCACGGGAACCACCCTAATCAAATTTACATCGTATAAATGGCTGATAAATATAAAACAACAACAAAAATAAGACAACAACAGCAACAAAAAACAATAACAGCAACAAAAAACAATAACAACAGCAACAAAAAACAATAACAACAAACAAAACCCTAAACCCTACTATCTTTCCAAGTACAGTTCTTGCTGCCACTCAAATTCTTTGTTATAGCTCAGAGTGTCCATTCACAGCCTAAAATTGTCTTAAATTTACTTTACGGACAGCTTGCATTCAGACAATATAGCCACGAGAGGGGAAAAAAAAAAGGGCAAGCATGTAAACAACAGCATGCAAACAATCACAATTTCTATCAGGTGGAGGTTATTTCAAGCGACGAGGATATAAACAAATTTCACACAATGCAGGTTATAAACTTCACAAGTGATACTATACATACATCAAAACTGGCTTCTAATTCATCCATTTGAAAAATTGAAAAGTATTCCCATTAGAAAACAAACAAAAAAACAAAACAAACAAAAAACAAACAATAACAAACAACTTGTACACACACAAACTTCCCCGCCACTGTCATCTCACCATTAATTAAAATGGACAAATATTTCTCACCCAATGCGATGGACAATTGCTATCCTGCATAGTTTCCATTTTTGTCTAACTTCATTGCAGAGTTTAGCCAGTTGCTTCATGGCCATGCTTACATATGCTTCATACTCCAATCGGACAACTCTTTTACCTGCAAATTGGAGAATAAATATAAGGTAATAGATAAATAGCTGTGCAGCTTACCTTGGAAATGGTTCCTCGTGGTTCCTACAAAGAAAGAAACAAAGTCAAAAGTGGGGTATGAAGACCTTCACAGTTATTGGCATGATTTTGGCAAACAACAACACCCACTAATGAGCATGACATCAACAACAACAAAAGAAGAAATACTCAGACAAAGATGGGAGGGGAGGAGAAGAAGAAGATGGGTGGAGAGGAGGGAGGGAGGGTGTAGGTTTGGCTTGATTAAACCCAGAATAGCAAAATTCCAAAAGATATCTGCCAAAATTGGACCCAGAGAGCGCAACATCTAGCACCTGACCAGCACTTCCCATTGGCTCTATGGTCTCCATACTTTAAACTATTTTCAGTCAAGCATAAATATCTTAATTTCTACTATAATCACAAGTTAGCCCAATAGGTCACGTTTCCTACTGAAGTATTGACTACTTGATCAAACCCACAAGTACTAATCAAGCAATGGGGGCAGTGGTAGATCTATACCGCCACCGTCACTATAATTTAATAGCCACAAAAGACATAATTAAATGCAAGGCATATATTTTCTCTCACCCATAAATATGGATATCCCTCCAGCTGAAGGATCGGTAACAAACTCGGAAACTTCTTGCAGAGATAGCTTATCTGCTGTAATCTTTAGCATATCACCATTTTCAGTTACAGTTGAAGACATATTAATTACTACAAAACAGAAGAAATAGCTATGAAGCGACCGAAACCAAACATCACAATACAACTTACACTGATCTAAATAAGGATGATAAAATATTGAAATAGAAAACGTCACCCACCACTGATAGGAGGAATGATTGCTATTTCATCTCCATTATGGAGCTCTACCAGTTGATCTCTTTCCACAAACTCTTGATTAACAGAGAGCATAAACCGCCCCTGCAGGACTGCTAACCTGCGTCCAATTAAAGCGAGGGGATAAGGTATAAAAATGATACAACCAGGAGGTACGTACTTGCAGCACACGGTCTGCAGGCTGTTGTAAAGGTGTACTACTTGTAACCCTATTATAGTCCATACCAAAAGCACACACCACCTGGTAAGACACTGTTTTCAAGTGGTGCATTGGTGGAATGACCCCTTTTTTTCTTTCCTAGATCTTTCCAACTGATGTTCATCACACATGTAGTTATGAATATTGGAAAAGCTTTGCCATGTTGACCAATAAATTCTCAAATTAGTGCATAGTTACTTGCAAAGCTGAACACACATGTCAAGGCTTCAGTAACTGTAGCCTGATAACTAGCCCCATAGTCTTGTTTTGGTTTTTAACTAAGCCATGTAGGTGTTGTTGTTAATCTCAATAGTTTATTAAGCCAACAACATAAACATCAAGCCTTCCACGCAGTCATTATTTCACCTATTTCCCATTTTTCCCCTGTGAGTGTCTTGATTTGGGTGTAGCTTATAGTCTACATCACAAAGCCCTACAATATACATTTGGTGTGTATTATTCATTGCGAGATTAGTGACTACTCTAGTACAAACCATCAGTTAGTCATTATTTAGGCTGAAAAAGAAACTCCTGAGCTAGGCCAGTTTAGTCGGTGTAGCATGTATACACACACACACATATATCTCCTCACATTAATGAAAGTGCACTTTTCTACAGAGTTGTGATGACTTCATCTAACTTACTGTGGGTATGCTTTTAGGACTGTATCATAAATGTTCTGACCAGAAACCTGAGAATTAATGGATAAACTTGCTACAGAAAAACCAGTTAACTCTCTGCTTTTGGCAAAGAATAAAATTTTTACCTGCAAAGAGCAAAAAGAATACACATCCTATCCCAAACAAACTAGCTACATACCTCAACATCTTGAGGCATTTGTAATAATAATCTGGGCGAGTGTGCTCTATTTGTGTTAACAACGGATAAATGTGACGTAATTTGAAAATAATATTCGCTTAAATTGACAGTAAAATGCGACAGTTTTTCTCGAGCTTTCTCGAGCCATCTTGTGTTCTTGGAAACGTTTCGTGTGGAGTTTGGTCCGATAGTTAGTTGTTTTGCGGGGCCACTGTTAGTGCTGATGGCGGACCTCAGCGTTGGTCAGTTCTACTGTCATGAATGTAGCAAAAACTTCTCAAGCTCTTCTACAGTGAGTTTCTCTGGTGACGTGTAATAATGTCGGGGAAAACTACAAAGAAACATTTTAATACCTTTATTAAACTCTTTTCTTAGGATCCTTCATGTCCCTTATGTAATTCAGAGTTTGTAGAACTTCTGGAGACACAACCACCAGAGTAAGATGGTTAGAATCAATTCCATCTGTAGCTGAATTGATTACTTATATAAAAGTATTAGGGAGTTTTAAAATGTTTTCACTTGTTATTTTCAGAGAAAGCAGAACCACAGGAGTTGGTTCTTCAGTTCATACTGCTTCAACTGCCACCTCAACTGCATCATCTTTTACCTTCCCCTTTGTCCAATTTGGTTCAGTTCCCACAACTGCACCTTCGTCCACTTCCTCATCGTCTTCCAGTGTCCCTCAAGCAACCGCTACTTCTACCACCACTACTACCAGTGCTGGGGCATCTCGTCCTACTACTAGAAACCCCATTAATATAACCATTGGGGCTGGTCCGCTATTTAGAGGTGGCAATGACAACCCATTCAATTTTTTTTCCATGTTTTCGCCCAGGCAGGACAGCCCAATGGAAACGGATAATGGTGATGATCCTGGAGATGAATTACTTGTTGTAAGGCAGCGATGTCAGTAATGTTGAGGTCATTATGTAATATAATGTATTTACTTCATTAGCCTCCACAAACACGAAGAAGAACAGGGTCACAAGTTCGTAGAGGTAAATCATATACTTAATACAAGATGTGTATAATAGTAGTATGATGTAATAATAATATGTAGGTCAAGCTGGGTCATTTCCAAACTCTAATGTGATAGTTCTCAATCAGCAAAATCCTAGAGATTCGTTGGAAAGGTATGTTGTTGTTGTTCTTGAAGCTGTGCTGTTTTTCATGTCTTTTAAAAATGTCTAGGATGATACACGACCAATTATCTTCTATCATGCAGCATCAAGGTGAGACATGTTTAATACAAGTTGGTAGTAATGATATTTCTTCCGAGTTTAATTGAAGTGTTTTATCACACACACACAGTAAACACTTTAGCTAGATTTATCAGTGGGATTGTTATAATAGTCTTAAAATAGTTGGCATGACTTATGGTTTTTCTGGGCAAAGGTCAACCTTTTAAACTCTTAACACTTTTTTACATTTAAGCTAACTTCCTCCTACAATAAAGGTCTAACCATTGTTCTTGTCACATGGCCCACCAGTCTACTAGTCTTGCTAAAAATTTCGTCATTTGCTGGTAGAGTGTTGTCCAACAAGTGCATATTATATTTGAACATCTAAACACCGGCACAAAGCTATGTTGGTACATGTTGTATGGATGGCAGTGTTGGTTCAAGTTTGTGGGAGGTACATGTATTGTCCTTAGCTAGTAATCTAAAATATCATGACTCATAACAAGCAGTATTGTTTTAGTGGATATTACTCAATAGGTTGCTTCATTCTCTACAATAGGGAAGTAGTGGTCATATGATGCAACAAAAGGAACCCCTTGAGCTTCATTGCAATTGCTTTAAAAAGTTATGTAGAAAGGTAAAAGGAGGATTGGAAGAAGGTGGTGGGGGGGGGGGAGGAGGAGGTTGGAATTTTCAGTTACAGTATAGCAAAAATAACTGTAATCTTACTTGTGTATTGGTTCTTTCTATTTATTGTTAGTTGGAACAGAGAGTACTGACCAAGGGCCACCTTCTAGTCAGTCTCAACAACAACCACAGCAAGGAACAGGCACTCCAGCAACATCCCAGTCATCTTCCTCAGGAAACACACAACAACAGCAACAACAGCCCAGAAATGTGCAGGTAATGCACTTTCCTCCAGTACAAATAGTGATGGGCGGACCACGACCTGCATCAGGCCAAGAAGCTTCAGGTGGTCCTTCTCCTCTGCCACCCATGCCATTCCCAATGTTCTTCATGTATGTCAATAATAAATAATAATTATTATACTGACAAGTTTAAGGTATTTATTGAAACAATTTAAATAAACAGTATAGTTGTTGTGTTAATACATTTATAGTTTCGGCTTGATAATAAGAGTACAGTTACTATATGGCTGTGATGACTGTAGGGGTGGAGGTCCAGGAGGAGGAGGAGGAGGAGGAGGAGGAGGAGGCATTCATGGATCACCAGGAGATTATGCATGGGGACCACAGGGACTAGACAACATCATTAGTCGACTATTGGCTAACCTGGAGGACAGCGGCCCTCCCCCAACTGAGAAAGCTAAGCTGGATGCTTTACCGTCTATCAGTGTCACTGCCGAAGACTTAAAAGAATGTACGTAGGTGTGAGTATAGTAGTGCTAAAAAGATATGGTCACAAAGCCGAGTTGAGCATTTTGTTCATGTAAATATTTAATTTATAGTATCATTATCCTTCCCCTTCCTCTCTACAAGTATGTGTTTGTAGCATACTTCAAAGGGTGTGTGTGTGTGTGTGTGTGTGTAGTTAATAGTATCTGTTGACGCAGAAATGCTGTGTCTGTTCTGTTGACATGCTCATAATGCTAAATTTATTGTGAACTCCTGTAGGTATTCTATGTTCAGTGTGCAAGGATGAGTTCTCAGTGGGAGAAGCATTAGTGCAGCTTCCTTGCAGACATCTTTACCATAGTGACTGTGTCCTGCCTTGGCTAAAAATGGTAAGTTACCTACTCCTTTATTGTTAGTAATTCTTACAAATTTTGTGTGGTGTATTTTCTCCTCCACTAATTCTCCACTATAACTCCTGCCCTATCCTCCTCACCAATATGACACTGATGGGTGGATGGATGGATGACACCTGTTTTCTCACCATCAGCATGACACTTGTCCCACCTGCAGGTTTCACTTGAACTCGGAGAAATATGATGAAAATAGCAGTACAATATAAATAGCTATATTAGAGGCTTCATTTTTATTTTATATTTATTGCGATGCAATCTCCTTTTTTTCCAGCTGTTGTTAATTGATATAATGGCCATATTGGGGATTGTGCACTGTGTATTTTTATTTTGAGTACTTCGTCTTCATATTTAATATGGGTAGGGTGAGGAAGTATGTCTTTTGCACCAATACACATCACTCCACAGGATATCTGCATGCTTAATTTAGAACAATTTCATTAATCTTTAGAACTCTGCTAGACACTGTTGACTTATTTTTTTCAGTACACTGTTAGATTTATGGCCCAGTCTGACTAGATTAGCAATGCTAAGTAAAGTATACTTGTATTTCATTTTAACTAAACATTATTAATATCACTCTTAAAATAAACAGTGTAGATATTGTGTTAGTACGTTTATAGTTTTGGCTTGTTGGAGGGGAAGACTGTCTTCAGCTTCTGGCTGAGCATCATATCTCCAGACACCTTCAACTTGCCTTGAAAGAAAGCCTACACAGAGGAACATAACACAGTTGGTCTGCACTCCCCCACATAGCTACAATTCAAAGTTCTAAGGATTCCTAAACTATGCAATTAGTAAGCCTGCTTATGTAACAAGTAACTGTCAAATAACTGAATTAGAATTTCCAAGCTAAGCCTCAGTAGTGCATGGTTTACATTAGTGTTGGGTATCCTGGTGTGTTGGGTATCCAGGTCTCGGCACATCTAGCAGTATTGCTGCTTTGTACCGACCAACATGATCTTTATTTCTCATACCGTTTGTCCATCTAGTTTTCCAGTGACCATGTCCACAAAGTCTTCATCCGACAAAGTCAGTGTGCATCCAGCCTTGCCTTCTTTAGGCTCCCCTGGGTAAACCGACCCAGAACCATTCTTTAAGTCCACAGCTGGATTAAAATTTATATATATATATATTATATATATACACACACACCAAAATTACTGTCAATTCTTGTATGTCAACAATTGCAATCTTAGACTGAGACTTGCAATACAGTTATGAAAACTGGACTAATACACAAATGAAGCAATGCAATGAATAAAACTTCCAAATTTTTAAATTTCAGTTTTATTTATTGAAGTATCAAATTTATTTCCTTTGTTGATTTTACTGAGCTGTTTGCATTGGACCATTGTATATATATCTATTGCTGATTTTTTTTTAAGTTTAGCAGATTTAGACCTAGAGCTTGCTGGAGACAAGACAGCACTGAGACATCAACCTTAGTGATGATTAATTGATCGTATTAATTAAATGATTAATCCACATACAAAAAATGAAAATTCTTCAACTGAGCATAGCAATCAATCCCACAGCATAGCTATAGTCTCATGTACAGTAGACCCTTGCTAATCTGAAGCTTCGTTAGTCCAAGCATTTGGACAAACCACAACTATTAAAAAATATTTGACTTGTGCACACAGCGAGCAGAATCTCTCCTGTTGATCATGTTAACTGTCTTGGTGGAATTTGCAGTAAAGAGCTCACAGAACACTATAGATAAGATAACAAGATTTTAGAAAAAGTTTCACACTCACAGACAACCAGCGTAGGAACAGAGTAGGCAGGTGCATCTATTATTGTAGATATTAAAAAGAGGAGATAAGAAAGAGTATAAACAGAAGCTGTAGTTGTGAAAATCATGACGGCAGAAGGATGAGATTGCTGTGTCTGTGTTCTTAAGATTAGGATGTACGAGTAATAGCACGGGTAACCATGCTATTTGGGATTGATAGTACAAGTAACGTGATTGAAATAGCACGAGGCGAAGCTAAGTGCTATTTAAATTGCTTTACGAGTGCTACTGATCCCTAACAGCACAGGTTACCCGTGCTATCACTCACTAATAGTAGGCCAGCTTCATTTGCACTGTAGCCACACTGCATCATTCACTCACTATCTCTGTGTTTCAGGCTTAGCTTCCACTGGAACTTCATTCTCAGCCTATGGCTCCTCCTAATCTTTTGAAGAAAAAAAAAATCCGCCTAATTTGGGTAGAACTTCTGCGCTAAAGAATGACCCAGCCAGGTTAGAGCAGCTGCTATAATATCAGCTTGGGTTGTGGGGAGCCCCTAGTGAGTTCACTAACTTTACACCGTGAGTTACCAAAAAATTACTTCAGTGAAGATATCTAGTGCGGAATAAACCACTTATTATACTCTGGCAGAGTGATATGGCTAGATATTTCACTTTCAGGCTTTATTTTCATTAGCCTCAAACTTAATTAGTATATAGCTAATTAGTATAGCTTTACTTGCTCTGCCGATGTAAGTATTACATACAAATATATATCGAGAGAAAGAGAACTCAAGGGAGCAAGGCCAGCTCATTTTGCCGTTATAAACCACCACTTACTCCAAATAGCTGCAGTCTTTCCATTCTGAGTTATCTTAAAACCAAAGATGGCTTTCACCTTGCTCACAAGGTCAGGGTTCGCTGCCACATGAGCCTGAATCTGCTCAAACACTGCAGATGACTTCAGACCAGACTGTGCAATAATAATATAATAATAATAATAGTAATAATTATAATTATAATAATAGTAATAATTATAATAATAGTAATAATTATAGTAATAGTAATAATTATAATAATAGTAATAATTATAATGATAGTAATAATAATAATGATAGTAATAATAATGATAGTAATTTGGCGAGCGAGCGTAACGAGCGAGACACTTACAGGGGTAACACAATCGAAAATCGGGGATGTTTGTTTATTTATTTAGATATATGTTTGGACGTATGTATGTCATTTTGTACTTTGACCCTCCGTATTTTTGTGTTCGCTCGGCGTTCGACCCCGTCCCAAACTTCACTAAACAGAATCTTCTGGTTTATCGACCATTACCCGTATCACCTTAGAAATTGAATTGTTTACCGCTTTGCATTGTTTTGCGGGTGCAGTTAAAACGCAAAAACTTATGGGAGCTCCATTTCTATTCGAGTTAGTGGTGGTGGTAAGTTAATACGCTATTTGTCACAGTTATAAGCCCTACTCAACAGCATTTACTTAAAAATTCATTGTCCACTAGACGAACCACGAAGGTAAGTCTTGAGTAGTTATGTTCAGTTGTGTGAAAGTATTGTGCGTTACAACTACTATTAGGAATGTCACAAAGAAAACTTTAAATAATGTGACTTGATTTTGTTGCTTCTTTTTCAATTCAAACAGTTGCGGGGAGCGGTTACTATGGCATTGAATCCCCTTTACCGCATATAGCTACTTAATTTAAAAACTCGACTTTATTTTAGTAGCTTGAGTGTTAGTTGCTAAAATCAATCATTTAACAATAGTGTAGTTTAAGGCTCGCTCGCCATTTGTGCTCAAGCACACCACTAGTAATAATAATAATAGTAATAATAATAATAATAGTAATAATAATAACAGTAATAATTATAATAACAGTAATAATTATAATAATAGTAATAATTATAATAATAGTAATAATTATAATAATAGTAATAATAATAATGATAGTAATAATAATAATAGTAATAGCTATTAGATCAACTTTCTCAGTAAATTGTGATTCATATTCTTTATTATTATAGACACAATTTTGCAAAATTTAGCTTTAAATTTCTCTTAGCACAAGTAAGAGGGTCTAGCCTGCTGGCTTTAATGAGCGAAGAACTTAAAAGGTATATAACTGATCCCTAGTGCTGATTACGTAGCTTTAAGCTATCTTGCTCATCATCATATATACTGCAATGTTATAGCTAACTAATAAACTTTATAAGAAATTTAAATCAAAATGGTCGAGGGTAGAAATGTATTGATGGCAGCTGTACACGCCCACTACTATAGTGGTGTACTATTGATTTGTCCCATTTGCTATTGGGTTGGTCATAAAATGTGACTGGCTCCGACAAAACATACCATTTCGCGCAAAACTAAATATTAAGATATACGCACAAAAGCCGTGAAAGTTAATTTTTTTACAATTTCTTTTTACTATCATACCTTAAAGTCCAACACTTAAGCTACCTTCTGGAAAATTTTTATATCTTCAAGTTGCAACAGTGGCAATTAGTCAGTAATATTCATAATTTAAATCTAGTTAGCTAACTATAACTAAGCTATAGCTAAAAATTCTAAGTGACAGTGCTGACCTTACAGCTTACAAACTGTCCACAAACCACTTACCTCGACTGTGAGCACGAAGAAAATGTTAGCTAGCTTTAAGTCCAAATATTTTCTCACTGTTCTTGTTGCTACGACTTTTTGTTAGTTGCTTTGTTTATACATGTGGGGCGCAGCGTGCCGCACGATAATATACGGAGTTACACGGGATTTTATAGCCCAAAGTAAACATCGAATTTAGCCGTCGATTTCTCGAAAGAGTCGTTTTTGACGCACCGCGTTTGAAGCGGATATAACCAGCCTTTGAACTATTCCATAAGCGAACTTTATATATCATTTTGAAGACAATTGAATGGATTTTCATTAAGTGCCTAAAAAGAAAAAAAATTTTTTTTGCTCCAAATGGTATGTTTTGTCAGAGCCGGTCACAAATGATTCAGTCATTCTCGACTGAAATAATTATAATAATAGCAAATTTTCTCATTCTAACAGCCAATATTTTTAATTAAAAGGACTTCGGCAAGAAGTTGAAACGTCGGGTTATTGGCTGTTAGAACAAGAAAATTTGCTATTATGGTCATAAAAAGATACACCGATATCATATGCCTGAGCCAGCTTACACCAGAACTTAGCAACAATAGCTATAGCAACGGTGATCTAATAAGATAAATATGTAAAAGTGATAGTGGAGTAATCGTGGGTAGCCACAATCTAATTTAGCTTTATGTGCACTTAATTAACACTTATGGAAACCTACAATGTTTGCATTTGTGCCGGCAGTCTTCTTCCCAGTGGTGTCATGAAGGTCCACGTAACCTCCACTCAAACATTCCTTGCCCGTCTCTACCACCTACTCAACATCAATTAATAACACACACTATAAAAATAAAGTTATTAGTCATAACAACCCCTATGAATACTGCAAGGCTATCAAGTTACCCCCTCACGTCCACACACGGATCAGACTGTAGCTGCACATAGGGAAACGTGCGCTCATTAAAGGAAAACGTGCAAATATCAAGTAACGTGGTTACTCACTTTGCAGACAAAGTGGATTCTGCTGCCTTCCTTCCACATGTCTGTCTGAATGGTTTCCCCGGGCAGCACAGGCTTGGAGAAACGGGCTTTGATGGCCTTGAACTTTGACACGTCGTCACCCGCGTATTCCCCAAGGATGTGCCGAGTGGCAATGCCGTAGGAGCAGAGGCCGTGGAGAATAGGAGTCTGGAAACCTTAGGAATGTTCAGATACAATTAAATCGGCCACACTCCATGAAATGAGAGCACCCTTGACTGCCAACAAGCGGTCACGTACTAACATACCTCCAATCTTAGCAAAGTTGGCATCCACGTGAAGGGGGTTGTAGTCACCATTTAGTCGGTACAGGGCAGCCTGGGACGTAGCCGTCTTGGTTTTTCGTGTAGCGTCAGGAGGTCTGTTGGGGGCTGGTTCGATGACCTTCAATAGGTTGTGATAAATAGTCATTATTTAGAATAATTAAAATTAAAGTAATTTAAGCCAAAGATTGAAACATAAAATATTGAGGCTAAAAAAATTTTATTATGAACTGCCTCTTGGAGGTAAAAACAAACAAACAAAACAACAACAAAAACAAACAAACAAAATGACACAAACACAGCTAACCTTGAGTTTGTCAGAAGTTTTTTTACCACCAAACCCACCAGCTCCAATAATAAATGTTATGAACTGATTCTCAGCCACTACCTCCCCAGACTCTGACCTTGTCACACCTAATAACATAAATAATAATATAAATGAAAGAAAAAGGATGAAGTCGAGATACACGAACGTTGCAACATTAGAACATACAGTTAATAACCACTAGAGCTCCAGATTTCTTGTCAAGAACTTCCACAACTTTGCCTTCAGTGGTTAGAGTACCTGAGGGTAAAAGTTACGAAAGTCACACTCGGTGAGAATTAATTTTCACACATATATTATCAATTAGTAATGACACCTTACCAGATGATGGCAAGGGACTCTTTAGCTCCATGTACTGCTCTCCGTGCAAAACTTGAGCAAGTGAGAAGTTCTTGAGTGATTCCGGACCATCTTTGCTTATGGCTGCCATGGTAGACCCATTCATCACAATACCCTGGAGAAGAGAAGACCACAAAACCAACTGAACCAATTCCTAGAGTTATAGTCTCTGCCTGTCTGAATACCTACTGTCCAGGGCATTTTAAAAAACAAAACTTGAAAGAGGTCAAATTAATATTTTTGAAATTTCAAGGGGGTTTCTCATTTTCATGAAATTGATAAAAATTTTGTGTCATCATGAAGGTCATAAAATGCCCCCCCCCCCCCCCCCCCCCACTCAATCCCTCCTACTATCCATACATACATACGTATGTACCTGAGCTGCAATGACACCAAATGTAGGAATGACAGAGAAGTCTTCATGACCTTCGTAAAGGTACTTCAAGTCTGATGTGTCCGTCTGGGTCAGATTGCAGCCAACTGAGAGGAACAGATCTCAAGATGATACAACATTGTGTGTGTATGTGTGTGTGTGTTTGTGTTGACTTACTGCTGAGAGCATACAAAATGGCATCTCTGTGGCTATATTGGAAAGTACCACTCACAGCACCATGATCTAACCGATATATACATACATACATACATGCATGCATACATACATACATACATACATGCATGCATACATACATATATACAGTGGAACCTCGATTATCTGAAAGGCTTGGGACCGAGACCCTTTCGGATAACTGAAATTTACGGATAATTGAGGTTTATTAATATTCATGAGTTATTGCACCTAATTACACAACATTGTTATTAAATATGAAGTAAACAGTGCTTACAAATTTTTTTAATAGTTTGAATGTTAATATCAAGTCATTCTTTACGAACAAAAGCTGCCAATGTTGTTTGTTTCAAATTTAAACTTCGCTTTCTAGATGCCAATGTATGTATTTTTTGTGGATGGAGAAGTGTTGTTGGTTCAGCTTTTTTTGATGTTCATACCAAAGAACACATTTCTCCAACATCTCTGCTGCTGTACCACGACTGGGTATACCAGGGGGTTTAAATGTTGATGCATCTTCTTCTTCATCTGCGGTCTCTGCTAGCTAAATGAGTGAGCAAAGTTTACTAACCAGGCCTTATCCAATTGTACACCATTAGCATTTTTCATTGAATTTCTTTTCTTTGCAACAGTTTGGCTATCCATGGATACAAAAAATGACCGTATCTTCTCTTCATTCTTCTTCAGCTCGCAAACGGTAGAAATTCTGATGCCATATTCTTTGGCTAAGCTGGAACAACTATTTTTCTTAAGCTTATCCAATATTTCTACCTTCTTTTCAATTGTTAGAACAGTCCTTTTTCGTTTCACTGCCACTTTACTACGTTCAGCCATAGCCTCTCCTACTCAAAATGCAGCTACTAACCATTGAATTTTTGCGCATGCGCGACGAATTTGCCTTTCGGATAATCCGAGTATTCGGATAACTGAGGTCCGGATAATCGAGGTTCCACTGTACATACATATACACACACACACATACAGACCTGTTGAAGGGCTTGAGCTGCTGGCTCCTCCTTGGATTCTTTCTAAAACAGATGCTGTCACCTCTGTAAGTTTCACAAAAATAATTGTGAAGCATCATTTACGTGCACACACACACATACACACACACACACTATACCTGCTGCAGTAGTGTAGTTATGTGAAGTAGACATGTCACAGATCTTGGACCAGTTCTCTTCAACTGAAACAAAAAAAAAAAACACACTTCATTGCTATCCAATGGTGTATGCACACACACACACACACACCAGCTAATAGTGTCATGTCTGCCATGAGCTCAGTACACTAATTTATTGTGCTTAGCTTTTAAAAAGAGGAACTAATACCACTACTGCCTCACCAGGCTAACGGTATTTTTTCCTCTTAGATTACAAGACTAGGATTGAAACCAGAGAAATTTGGAAGTGATTGGCACAAGTTACTTATGGGAAGAAAGAAAGGAGCAGAAATAGACATCTTTGCCTGTTTGACAGCAGTTTATCATTAGCCATCTTGTGAACAGCTCAGATATTGGAGTAATACATAACAACAACAAGACAACAAAACTTTACCATCCTCAATACTGAAAGGTTTGGGTAATACTACTCCATGGCTGCCTTGAAGTTGCACTATTGCACAAATACAACAAGCAAAAAATAAATAGTATTGAAGGAAAACAACAACAACAACAACAACAACAACAACAACAAAAAACCTACTTTACCTTTGGACACCCAGCCTCCAAATGACTCGATGGTAGAGCCATTCTCTGGGAAATTCTCATGGCAGAGATATGACACTACTGGAGCCAAGTCTTGTGCCTTCATGAACTCCTCCATGTCTGACACACACACACACACACACACACACACACACACACACACACACACACACACACACACACACACACACACACACACACACACAATCAATCAATCAAATAAATAAATAAATAAATAAAAAGAAAAAAGAAAAAAAGGAAAAAAAGAAGAGCCAAATAGAGTGACCCAGCTACCTAGCTATACACATTTCAGTTACATCTTTGTGTGCTTTGGATGGTATGATTTGCATATTCTTGTTGGGAGGCTTCAAAGCACATCTAGCTCAGGGAGTCTAATGATGACCCATGAAGTTGAGTGAACGTAAGTTTGCTGAGCATAATGTTTGAGCATTTAGCTAGATTACCTCTTACCAGTTTTCTGCTCATCAAATATACATATTTGTGTTGACTTGTGGTATAGTTGTGTATTGACAAGTGCACAACATTTCGTTCGTATGCTCATGTTTTCTAAAACTGAAAGATAATGAAAATATCACACTCGTAGTGCAATAAATTATTTCACAGTTAATAAATATTTGTATTCAACAGGATAATAAATGGTGCTAAATAGTTCAACTTCAATACCAAATTAGGGAAATAATTAGATAACAACAACAAAAATCAACTTAATACATAAACAAACAAAAATGATAAAACAAAATGATAAACAACAATAATTACAGTCTTGTAAGCACCCCCAATAGATGAGCAATTCAATAGCAAATGATTACTTTCACTATAACAATATCAACACTATCAGTTTAAAACATTCATTAGGGTTCTTTCCCCCCCTCCCCCCCTCCCCCCCCCCCCCCCCCCCCCGCTATGCTAGACAAGGCTTCAACTCTCCCATATAAGGTAGAGAGAAACAAATCTATCCCTCTCCCATTCTATCTCCTCCATTACTAGGTCACGTAGTTCGGGAATTCTTCATTACGCTTCATTCGGTGTGACAATCACTAAATAGCCAGAGACTGCAATCTTCATACTATTTCAAATTCATAATCCAATTATACAACACCTACTTATATTCATGCATAGGATGTGCCTGGGGTCAATAGATAACAGTGACCTTTACAATCAACTCACCATTGGGTTATGACTACAATAGAAGCCAGAAATCCTATACTTACAACCACACACATGCTCACTACTCACGTACACACACACACGTGCACACACACATTTATTATGACTACCTGCCACATTCTTATCTTTCTATAGTCCACATTCACACATGTCCTGTCATGAATCACACACTCACACACATACGCACTCACATACTGTTTGACTTGTGAACAAAACAGAAACAAGACACTACTGAGTAATTGAATTGTTATGACGTGACAACCCTGTACCAACCAAGCATGAGGGTTTACTACGTGATAACCACAGCGTTTAAACTGAAGGGGATTCAAATAACTGACAGTTTTGACAGAATCGGATGAACTCACTGGGAGGAAGTAGTTCGGCAGTCATCCTGGACCATGCCTGGGGGGCTATCGTGTTGCATAGAATGTTGTACTTGGCCCCTTCCTTGGCCACTGTACTGGAGAACCCAACAATACCCATCTTAGCTGCAAATAACATCAGAATATGAGCTCAATGAGCATAACCAAACGAGACAACTGACAGATTGACAGGGCACAATACATCAATGAATTAAAAAAATAAATTGTTGGATTTCCCCAAGAGAATAGATTATTATTATTGAAAGGCCCAAACTCTTTTTTTTTTTTTTTTTTTTTTTTGCAAAATTTTAGGACTCATATATGGAAATACCAACTTTAAAGGACTTTAACACAAATGGGGTTTGATTACGATTTGATTAAATGATTACTTTCACTACAACAATGTCAACACTATCATTTAAAAACATTCATGTAGCTATAGTTAGAAAAAACAACAACAAACAAAAACAACAAAAAATAATTTTAATTGATAAACTTAAATAATTAACAAGAGATGGTAGGGAGAGAATGAATGATAAAGTTAGAAACGATTATTCCAAATTATTACTATACCTGCGGAATAGTTAGCTTGTCCGAAATTTCCATAAAGACCAGATGGAGAGCTTGTGTTGACTATCCTGTTATAAAGATTGACTCAACATTCCTATAAATATAAAGACTGGCCCAAACACTAACCTGCCATATTTCTGCTTCTTCATGTAAGGAAAAGCAGCTCTGGTGACTGCAAAGGTACCTCTCAAGTGCACCTTGTGAACCAAATCTAAAGTTAGTCAACAACTTGAGCTCAGACAAATACTAGACTCGTATGGTTTAGCATTTTATTTTTTGGCAAAATGCACTACTACTGTTACCTGAAGGTTACCACAGTGAAAGGTGTGGCTATCATAATGATGGGCAGTGCAAATAGTGATAAGAATTAAGTTATAAATTAGTGCAAATCAAATAGAAGAACAGTTACAATTACCTGACCCTGCTATGTGCAGGCAATACTGTGCAATAATAGTGATGACATACAATTATTAACATAACTTAAGATAATAATGATAAATGATTTTTTTTAATGCAACATTTGCCAAGTGATATTAGTGTCCCTTTACCAGATTATTCAAACACTTAATATCTAAATTAGTAAGTAATATGAATTTGCTTCATGAGAAATGTCTCAATGCACACATGGATTATTTCTTCATAGAACACACTGTCCTGCCAACTTACCCCAGTCTGTGTCACTCATCCTTGCCAGAGTTCTATCTCTCAAAATCCTAGGGAAACAACTTTTATCGCAACATGCACATGTAACGGCTAATGCCCAACTTACCCAGCATTATTACAATGTCTAAGGGATGTCAAAGAAAAAAAATCAATAGTACACAAACTTTTAAGTAACATAATCTCATACCTAATCTACCAAAATTGTCAATGGCAGTCTTCACGAGTTTGTCTCCATCCACCACAGAATCTAAAATGTGAGCGAGTGAACAAACTGTATCTTAAACGTGGCCGTTTGAAAATGACTCACGTACGTACCGTAATTAGGAACAGCAGTACCTCCCTTGGACTTGATTAAATCCACCACCTCATCAGCTGGTCTGGATGCCTGGCCTTCTCCGTGGATCCCACCACCAAGGTCATTCACTACGCCATTTAAAAAGCATTTTGATTGATAAGGTTATTGGACATGTATAACGATTCGGTAAAGGGATATCAAACTGTTGGTATCGTGTAGATAAATACTTTGCTTTTGCTGTATTTATATGTGATACTTCTCTCTTTGAGCATTAACAAAAGAGGAATTGAGTTGTTTAAGAAGAGTCCTTCTATGTAGTAGATAAAAGTGTTGTCACAGATACATGTTCCTACCATCAAATTCACTTATCATGTCGTGTAGCATTAATAAGGTGACATGTAGCAGTGATTGTTATCACTTAACATTGTGATTAAGATTTTTATATTTCACAGAGACAATGGAATGGCATGAGAACCAGGAGTTCCTCCCCAAATATTCAATAACTTCGTAGACCAATACCATACGCCTTTTCCTGAAATGTAGTATCAGCCAACTTTACTACATTAATAAAATGTTCTCACCTCTAAAAATTTAAGGAGGTGTTGAAGAGTATGATATGTCTGGCTCTAACAATAAAATATCTGAACTAACACTTACTCTTTCACTGTACTACATGCATACTTTGAAACAATGAAAAACAATGCATGCATTAAAGTGTGCAGAATGAAGTGAGTAACTGAGGAGGACTATCATCTAGCTTATGAGTGAACAATGCAAGTGAAACACCCTCAGGTAATGTATCGTAATATGCTTATATTCATGTGTTTGTATGTCGTAATCCATACTACATTATAGAAGGAGGGTAAAGCTATAGGGTGACTCGCCTCATTTTCAAATGTTTCCATACACTATTTTCTGTCCTTCTTCATCTCCATGGCACTACTTGAATCACAAGAACCAATTCTAACTCATTTAAGTTGTAATGACTTTATTACTCAAAGTGCACATAAAGACAGTTTTTCACATGGGAGAAAGAGTGAGAGAAGAACAAAAAATAGGTCAAAAACATTTTGTAAGAATTTGGTAAAGTGTCATTGAATTTAAAAATGGTCACTACCACATAACAATGTTGTTGTGGCATAGTAGTTGGGCTAGCTCACTTGCCACCACTGCATTATGAATACACCAATAATTACCTCACAGTTATCCTAGTAAGTGAGTCACCAGAGAGTGATCCTATCTTCACTGTATTAATGTTCTCAGGAAGCCTATAGTAGTCACAGTGAAAGGTGGCAAGTCGTCCTCACTAATTCCTCAACTTAAAGCTACCCTTAACAATTTCCTTGACATGGAGATGGAGCATTCAATGGAATATGGAATTAATATTTTTATTGCAATGACAGCCCCAGGGCACAGTGGCTAGAGTGTAAGTTGAGGGTTGTTGTTTATAAAAACAACAACAACAACCTTGCTCATTGAATCAATCAACTATCCTTTGATATCGTGACCTTGCAATAGTCCAGTGCATTTCGTATGAGAGTTCTGCTGACTTCTTACCAACAACTTTGGCACCCCTGGATGCAAGCAGAAGAGCATATTCTTTCCCCAAACCTGAGGAGTTCGGTAAATAGCAATAATGACGACACACTTAACTACTGCTATCTTACCTCCACCAGCCCCGGTCACTAAAGCTACTCTCCCGTTGAAACGCAGCAAGTTAGCCATGGCGTGTATCGTATCCTGCGAGTGTGTCTCGCTCTCTTTTCTCAACAGCTCGATTTTTTTTACCACGCCTACCACTAGAGCCCCACCCACACCGTGCAATACAGCAGTGTCTTCCTTTACCTAATAGAAATTATAAAGCAATTGCATTTAGTCTCCTTCACACTCGGTCCCTGCGCTCGCTCTGTCCAGGCTCCAGCTCATATTTACTCCATGTACGTCAGTGTGTAGCCTCCATAGAGTGGCTATCAGAAGTGTCAGTGCAGAGTGGCATGGACAGTGGCAGAGAAGTCGTATATGTAACCAAAAGACTCCAGTTTAGCTCAGCTCACAGCCTTCGTTGGTATGTATAGCGGGAACCTTTCAAAATGTGTCTTGTAATATGTGTATGTTCTAGCCCTACCTTTACTGTGGAGGAAAATGAAGCTACATATGGGAAATGTGTAGGATTACACGGGCATAATTATGTAGGTAAGTACAAGCACGACTAGGCTATAGCTATTATATGATCTTCTGTGTCTTATTGTCCAGTCAAAATCACTCTGCGTGGACCAGTAAGTCACATTTTGTAACTGGTAGCTATCTATTGCATTATTTAATTTGCAGGTAAACCCAAGAACAGGATTTTTCATCAACATTGGAGAATTAAAGCAACTCATGCAAGTATGGGGTATAAACGAGCGAGATAAAGAATGGGTGGAGTTTATATTTAGTGTTTCATTGCATGTTGTGACAGCAATACATCATGAAGCAGCTTGACCATGTTAATTTGGATGACATCCCATATTTCAAGGATCGCGTCAGGTAACGAAAAAACGTTATTTCATGTACTTTTGCAATGTACTCCTTCCTTTCTTCCTCCTCTGCCACTCTAGTACAGGAGAGAACATAGCTGTGTTTGTGTGGAAGCAAATGGAAGCAGCTTTGGGCTCTGATTCATCATTGCTATATGAAGTGGCACTGGATGAAACTGAAAATAACTGTTTTATTTATAGAGGAGAGAAGCAATCACAATTGTCATAAAATAAAGATTACTGTATTCTCAACTTTTGGTCACATAGTTAGTCCCTTATTTATACAAGAGTGTGTGTGTGTGTGTGTGTGTGTGTGTGTGTGAGGGGGATATGGATGTGTAGGTGCGATATTGGTACTTTACAGCTGTCGTATCACATGGGTTAACTTTGATATATACATTGTGTTATGTAAATAATGTGCACAGAGATTTGAAGCCACTTTATTGACTTGCCACTGAAGCCTATGTTAGAAGTCCTTCTGGCTCCATCCACAGTGAAATTATATTTATGATTTATTGGGTATCTGAGTTTTTCAGCATTACTTCAGGGACATAAATACATAAACCATGACTATATGACAAGCCACACCCCTAGATTTAGTTTAACAGTACCTGCTAGTTACATTACACACGTACTATATTATTAAAAATCACGACAAGCATTAATAGAAATCTTATAATTATAGGAAATCTCAATATAAGGAAATTTCAATAATTTTTTTTTTTGGATGCCTGTGTCTCAGAATCTGTGTCTCAGATTTTTGAGAGCTCTGAAAGAACAAATTACTAGAACTGCAATCTGATCCAACGTATACAACAGGCACACATACAATATCTGTGTGCTGTAGAGAGTGTGCAACTGCGTGCGTGTAATTAAGTGGTCAGACTACGTCCAGGGAGGTATAGTGGGTTGGCTTGAGCGCGCGACCGATTCGCGCATAGGCGAAGCCCAGCCAGATATATAAGACTTCCTATCATTTTATTTAATTTGTGACTAGAACTTAGTCGGGCTACGCCCAACTAACTAGAACTAGAGAGAAAATATTATCGTGAAAAGTCAAATTGAGTTGTAGGATGTCGGTAGAATCTAGCGAGTATGTCTCTATAGGAGATCATGATAGCCTGAAGTGTATGATTTGTCTTGGATTCGCCATGAGCCCTTATCAACATGAGGAATGTGGCAAATTACTGTGCACTGACTGTAAGAACAAGCTGAAACGATGCGATCCTTGTCCGAATTGTAGGGAAGCTAGGCCTAAGTATTTCAAAGACAGAAAAAGTGAGTTATTTAAGCACTTGACAACAAGAACATACGATATTATTGTATTGCCTTTTTACAATTCATAAATTTAGGTCAGAGAGAAATTTTGGCAGTGCCCATCAAATGTGGCAATGGGAAGAATGGCTGTAACTGGAGAGGAATTATTGAAAATTGGGAAGATCATGCCTCTAGGTGTGGCTATGCCAGTGTCTCGTGCCCAAATAAGTGTAACACTGAAGCTATTTTAAGAAATACTTTAAATGGCCATTTGAACGAGTGCCCCATGCGGGAGTTTATCTGTGTCTGGTGCATGAAAATAGGCACATTCACACATATTACCAGTGAACACGAACAAGTGTGTCTGTTAAAAAGAGTTGGCTGTCCTCAGCCGGGTTGCAGGAAAGTGATGGAACGCAAGCTTATTAATGACCATATTGCCTCTAATTGTAAATATTCTGTAGTGCCTTGTAAATACGATAGCATTGGCTGTTGCGTGAAAAAAAGAAGAATAGAAATTTCAGATCATGAGGCAAAGGATGGGGAACATCTTAGCTTGGCACTTGCTACAGTCCAGCAATTACAGCAGGATGTGTCTGCTCTGAAGAATGACACATTCACATTTAAATTAACAAAATATTATGCATTAAAACAAAGGAGCCATAGCTGGATTGAAGATCATACTTATCGATGTGGATATAATGTTTATATTTCTGTATATCCAAATGGCTATAACGAAGCTACAAATCATTATTTATCAGTATATATAGATGTAGAAGAGCCTCCAAGGAGTTCATTACTTCAGTGGCCTTTTAAAGGGACTGTCACGGTAGAAATTCTGAACCAAATGTCCAATCACAGCCACTACAAAAGGTCAGTGGAGTCATTTGTTCCACGTTCAAGCCATCCAGAAATTGCAGCAGAATTTGTCCATCTCATTTGTCACTCGTCAGTAGAGGCACCGTCTCGTGGGGGCTGCCAGTATTTGCTGGGTGATACTCTGTATTTCAGAGTGACAGTGTTGTCAGCATCAACAAAGCCATGGCTGGAGTGTTCCTCCACACTTGATACTACCAATACGGAAACCAATTAAACTGTCCTGTCTGATTAATACGTTTTTGGAGATGTAGCTACATCCAGCCATCTCTCTCCTGGCTCTCGCCAGGATTTATAACATTTTTACGTTTTTGTGTTCCATAATTTACTTAGCATAAAGGACAAGCAACAGAAGGCTATCCTTCCCCCCCCCCCCCCCCCCCCCCCCCATTCCAGTGAATCTCCATACTTTTAGTTCACTTTCGTTCACTTGTTGCATAATATATCCGAGTATTCTGCATGTAGTTAATGAAACCACACTCCTTGCTGTTATATAGGAATGTCTGGCCTCTAAACCTCCATCAGCATGCATTACACACAGTCGCACTAGTGTTCCAAATTGACTTTGAGTTTGTTTAGTACAGCAAATAACCAAAATCTCTGTTTATTTAACCATTACGTATCAGCTACAGATTGGCCTGATGCAGATAACATTATTTTTGAGTCTGTAAGGTTTCTTGCCCCACAAGTAACCACTTTCTTCCTTTCAAAAAAAAAGAAAAGAAGGAAAAAAAAAGAATGCCCCACCCACAAACAATTGTCTTCTGAGAATACAAGTGATACATTCAAACTAAATATGCAATACAGGGCAATAAAAAAACGTCAGTAGTATCTAAAATGTACAAAACTAAGTAATGCTTACCAGTTTTAATCATTGTATTTAAAAAAAAGTTTTAAAAAAAGGCTTATCCTTGAACAAAAGTAACAACCCAAAACACTTCTAAAAAAATTTGGTGCATTTCATGTATAAGTAGGTCCGTCCAATTGGAACGCATCTTCAAGTGGTGGGATTGACCGAGTATTCCTTAGCCACGTGCTCCATGGAATAACCTTTGTCATTGTCCATATCAGAAGGAGCTGGGTCCCCTATCTCATTGAAGTGAGTGAACAGGACATTACCCGAAAACTGGATCCGGCCCCTCCGCTCATCCGAAAAGCAGAAGACCCTACACAATCAAATCATTAACTTGCTGCTCTTACTACTGTTATGTTGAAAATTATGTCTCAATACATGAGCTCAGTCAGTGTGAAAACAAAACAAAACAAAAAACAACAACAAACAAACAAAATAATAACAACAACAAAACACAAACATTCTCCCTACATCCACCCAGTGACTCCTCACCAACAAGCATTGCAGAGATTCATTAACTTACTTGGGCAAACAGGCAAGCAGAAATTTGACGGGAATGAACCACAGGCACAAAAATACGATGAAACAGAATACAAAAGACCACATAGCAATGAACACACCCCCTGCCATCTGATAGAGGAACAGGTAACCAAGGTTGTCCACCTGAGCGTATAAAAAATATAATAATCAGTGGCTAAGAGAAATTGGAGGAACTGGAGAAATCTAACTATCATTGACTCACGGTATCTGGTAAAGTATTTGTCACGCAAAAGCACAGGTCCTCATAGAGCTCTCTGATAAGGCATGTACGACTGAAGACGCCCACACACAGAACTCCATAGAAACCACTGCATCACATGGTCAGAGGAAGTCAACACAGAAGCATATTTCAGAATTTATTGCTATCTTAGGAAAATTATAAACTCATTTGATAGCAGCGTGTTAAAATAAAAAATAAAAAAAGTAACCACAAACTCATAATAAGCATAATTTTAGTTGTTGCTCATGTCATAATAAAAATAATAAAAAAACCCAGACACACTCACAAAATAACTTATTAGCCATGCCTGATAGCCCTCTCCCTAACTTGGCAAGAAATTAGGACATACCACATGCCGTGCACAGGGAAGACTCTAGCCCCGTCATGGATCCTCAGAAAATATTCCAGCAGACATCCCAAATGATACACCACAACAGTGAGTGCTACACACAAACAAACAATAACCCAATAATAATGACTGCACTTGAACACAGGTTGCCATTTTCCACTGCATGCTGATAGACAGACAGACAGACAGACAGGAAAATGTAATACTATAATCCTCTCACACGTGTAAGCCGAGGGTTTAAAAATGAAAAGACATTTGGCATTAAAGAAAAAGGTTTATTTAAAAATCACAAGAAAATGGACTGGAAGAGGTCCTTAAGCCAGTCTTTGGAAAAGGGTCTCCTGCTTAATCTACTCATACAACCAATATCACAAGTCTTCCAAAATATAAACAACTCCTTACCTCCAATCAGCAGTGAAAATGGAGGATGGATGAAAGGGCAGCATCCTGTGACTGCAACCAAAGCTCCAAGCACCACATTGGCTATTTCATTGGAATTGAAGGTAGTGTCTCTCTTGTAGATCTGAACCAGACCCGACACAATCGTCTGGACGATGCCAGCACTGGCACATGCCAGGCACATGGTCAGGGCAATACGACCCACAGCAGCATGCACCTTCTTGCCTGAAGGGAGGAAGAGGGGAGGGGGAGGGAAGGGGGTGGGTGAAGGAGGAGGTGGAGGGTGGAAGTGAAGAGTGAAATAAAGAATACGGGTTAAGAAAAGCAAAGATGTAAGTACAAAATAAGTCAGCCTTCAAACAATCAGTTTTTGCTTTTAAAACTTGACAAAATGTTTCGATTTCTTGCTAAAGTAGTCCTGTGGAAGACTTCGGCAAGAAGTCAAAAGTTATTATATAGTTTTCATAAATGTATTGTCTATTAAAACACAGAATAATAGCATTCCTTCAGCCAATGACTGTATTCCTTCATAAATTATTCAACAAAGAGATTGCACACACTAAAAGAGAGGACAAAATGAGAACACACAAGCCATACCAGAAATACTCTCAGTAGAGCCAGCATTGAAGGCAAACCTGAGGATAAAACAAACACATACAAAGTAGAGCCCTCTAATCAGAAGCAGCTAGCTGCCAGACAATGCTCACCATGTGGTCCACAGAATGATGATACCGAGAGCAGCACTTTCCACATTCTCTTCCCCTCCACCACTAGGGTACATCCATTCAATGAACCTAACACAACCCATGCAACTCAAACTGAGCATGTGCAACAGAATAAACTAATTAATGAACATTTTACCCTTTAGGTTTAGCAACCGTCTCCTGTTCCTCACCAGTACCAATGGCAGCGTTCTAATAAAAACCAGACACAAATAAAGAACAAAAAACCTGACACACTAAATAAAAATGTGTCCAGTCAGCACGACTCACACCCTCCAAACATATTTACATACTCAAGCATGTGAGGGTTACAGTACTCACTCTGTCAATTGAAGAGTAAAAAAAGCAACAAATTCCATAGCCTATTTAAATTTGTTTAACAGCTAGGACTAGGTAGAGTTGTTGCTCCTGCATAGCTTGATGTATGAACTCTTGCCAGCATGAGGATATTTTTCCACTTGGTTTAGTTACACATTCTTGACCTGTTGTTGTTGTTTACTGACAAACCCTTTACCAACCCGGCTCAGTTTATTGTCACTATTACCGACCCTGCTTCTGACACGTTTTACGATGCTTTACCATCCCAACTCAGCTCATGAATTATACGAATACACATTGTAGTCTTTAACACACAAGCATATTAATTCTATGACTATTGCCTCAACATAGCATTCCAGAGAATTGGTTTAATCTGAAAAATGAACCTATCCCTGGGGATGCAATCTGTTGGCTATTTTGTTAGCTACACTGGGTAGAGGTGAAAATTTCTTGAGATTGTAATTGTATCATTTCTTCTGCGAGATATGTATTGAGACAACACTGATTTCTTCAGTCCTCACAGAAATTTCCTGAGAGTTGGAGATTGTGGCATTCAGCACGGCAGGGCCATGTAATGTGCTGTTTGAAGCAACTCCGTGTGTACTGTGTGCAAATACATGTCTTAGGTATTGTCTACCACAAAGCAACCAACGGAATTTACCAGCATCAACAATGCAGATTGCTTATGTGTACATAAAAAATAATCAATCCTTGTGTGCTAAAAATGCAGGAGAGTTTTAGAGCACTGGGAGGAGGAGAAGGGGGAGGTAGGGGGGGGGGTTAACGGGTAATTTTTATCCATCAAATATTTGTTGCACATCTGTGAGTAATTTTACATGGTGACTATTATATGGTGAGAAATATGAACACATTATGCATAAATTTATTTTTCACTAACATAAGAATATAATGGAAGCATGTGTGGCTGATATTAGTAGTGTGTGCAGTAATGATGGCCTCGCTGAGCTGGTTACAATACCAGGTGCTTTCTCTTCTGTGTATGAATACACTTTGGCTTGGTGCGATGCTGCTGAATAACATACTTGGGTTTCAAGACAATTAGAGGTATGAGAAAGGGTTTCTCAATGTAGCTACAAAGGTAACATATTTTCACCTCTATTGGTAGTGCTTACTAAACTCTCTCTCTCTTTTCCCTTAGTTCAGAAATGGCATATTCATATCGAGGAAGTGGATGAAGCTATAATTGTAAGTAGTGCTTTATTTAATGAATATAATACTAAGGTTGTGTAAATCCATAGATTTGAGCGTAATAGTGGAATAGGGTCTATTTTGTTTGTTTGTTTGTTTGTATGTGTGACTTTACAAGGATCAATACAGGCTTTTTATCACTTTGGGAGGGGGAGGGGGGGGGGGGGGGGGGGGGAACATCATCAATTCTAGCTTGTGTGTGTATTTGGCAATGCCTCCTTTCCAAACACAACAACCAGCTATTACCTAACAATAATTAAAGCTATTACCTAACCATAATTAAAGTGGCTTGCCCTTGAAAGTTAGTCCACTAACACTTCATAAAAAATCACCATAGCTTCACCTACAGGCATTCTACCAAAAATACAAAAACAAAAACAAAACAAAACAAAGAAACAGTCTACAGCTTGACTTGGCAACTGCCACATTTCAACAGCTTTGCTTCTCTGACTGATTAGCTGAAGGAATGCATACACACATTTACTTTAATTATGTAATCTACTGATTGCCCGAGGCCGGGTCAATGCATAGAGCACTGCTATATCAACACTGCTTCATAGCAGACACAATATTAAAGCCCATGGTGAGAATTTGCTGCTCAAGTTTCAGATGAAGCTGTGAAAGCAATTCATAGGTGTGAACTGGACACAGTTGCATAACTTGCAGCCTAGCAATCACAAACTGCAAGTTTGTCTAATCTCTTCTCAGTGATCATAAACTATTCCAGTAAAGTCATAATTAATTTATTAGACTAACCAACAAGAAGCAAACAACCGTACAGTTACAACCTGATAGCTTGCTTTACAATTTTAACTTCCTCTGAGAATAACAAAAGTAAAACATTAAATATAGCGTTAATTTATTCAAAGCTAACCATATTCGTATCCACGAAAATTCTTCCCCCTACTGCCCGCCCTCCTACCCCACCCCCTCTAACTTCAACTCACCCTATCTTGGTCTCTCTTGAGCAGGCTACAGCAGTTACCACACTCACGAACTAGCTTCAGCTTCTTGCTGGTCTCAAACTTGTGAATGATGGCCAACGCAAGAGCTCCCATGCCACCTGTACAGAAACCACAGCAAACTCACACACTTTCTGTTTGATAATTTCCTCAAATAAAATAAACAGGAATTCTTACTCACAGGCTCATAATGCATTAGTGACTGAATCTAAATGTCAGACTAAAAGCAAGCACAACGTAACAGACAGCCTCAAGCACTAGTTTCAATTCAATTATTAATGAATATGTAAATAAAATTTTTGGTGCTTATATTATCTAATATTTCTAGAAAATGGGTATTTACTTACATAATTACACCACATAGCACTTCTACCAAAAGTTGCAGCTGAAGCAACTGTCAGTATTTTTTAGATATTTGAATATTCACAGCTTGTGGCAAAAAGTTTTATAAGCCACAAAATTCAGTATAGAAGTGAATAGTATTTTAACACACGCGGGAATCCAGAATTATATGATAATAAAATAAACTCATAAAAACCACTATATCAATGAATAGTATGCATAACAAATAATTAGTTAAATAGTTTTTAACTCGAGCAGTTGTTTTGGTCACATCTTCTACCCCACCCGATATTTGAACTCACCACAGAGATGGACCAGGCCAGAACCAGCAAAGTCTATAAAGACAATTTGCCCCAAATTCTCAGCCCGTTGAGTGAACTCGTGACTCCTCCTGGCAGTGAAGGTCCCATTGCAGAAAGCATATGGCGACCATATAATGCCCGGACGACTGTCGGTGTTATCAACTGACCAGAAGAAGCGGGCAAGCACTGGGTGGATGAACGCCTAAAACCAATACAGAAGAAGTTCTTATCATTAATAGCCATATCAATATAGTCATCAAGACCTGAATTTTTTTTGTTTACTTGGTTACATGACTACATACATAGCATAAACCCTTTACCACTTACAGTCATGACAAAAGAGTAAACAAAGATAGCCGTTGTTCTGAGCTGCACACCCTGGCCAACGAGAGTTCCTCCCAAAATGGTAGCCGTATTTGTGGCAAATGTGAACTGAAATAATACATGTAAGTAGTGTGTGTGCACGTGTGTATGTATGCGTGTGAAAAGGTTAATACTACACGATGGGATGAATAGATATTTCTATAACAATCTTTTGTTTAATTAATTTATTTTTTGTTGTTCAACATTGGGCCTTAAACTGGTCCTTAGACAAAACTTGCTTAACTCTCTTATGAAAACTTCAATGTAAGAAGCATTTTTCTCCCATACCCTAAAAAACCAGAAGATATAATCTTGCTCCTCTCCCAGCAATGGTCCATCTGTATTGGATGAGATAGCGTATCCAAACAACCAGAATCCAAAAGTGCCAGCAAATATGTCGATGTATTTCTAGGAAAAATAAAAACAGATGGGTAATATGAATCCAAATGTCCATTAGGAAATCCCTACAGACACACTCACTGCCCACCCAGTCACTGTTGACACAAAACCCCAACATTATTACACATTCCAACTACTTGCACATATAGCACTATGTGCGCACAAGTGTATGTGTGTGTATGCATGTGTGTGTGTGTGTGTGTGTGTGTGTGCGTGTGTGTGGCACATGTGTATGTACGTATTTTGTACAAAAACTGAGATTAGCACTATATGTAAAACAAACAGTGCATTAGTCCATACACTACTTTCCGTAATGGACTTTGTCAGATGTTTTACATTGCATGTAAGATAGCATTCATTCAAAGTGAAGTATAAATCAAAAACACACATTCAGGTACACCATTGGGAGCCTTAAAGTCGTCCCAATTAATTTCTAAATGGAGGGGGAAAAAACCCTCATTCATAGTGGGATGATAAATACATACTTCGCATATTATAAAGTGATTTCAGTTACCAATAACAGTGCAGTGTGGGAGACACACCTTAAGTTCACAGAGTGACTACGTCGTAAATTGTTACTTGTTTTGTGGGTAAAGTTAATATTAGCAGGCTCTATCTAGAAAAGTTTGTTTGGGGTGAGGGGAGCTCAAGCTTGAGAAAACTGAAAGGTTCTACCATACCAAACATACGAGGGAATAGGAAATGGGTGCTGTCACATAGCAACGCCTGCACTCCAGCTGATATGCTATTGATACACAAGTGAACAGATAATGAACACTCAAGCCTAGGGTGCAAGATGCTAACCATTCTGTGAAGTAAGAATGGTGGAGTATTTAGATGAGCTATTTAGAGCTATCGCAATGAGATGTCGTACAGTGAACACTCCAGTAGCAGCAGCCCCTCGGTAGAGCACCTGACTAGACTGCAACAATTCACTGACCAGCCAGCTAACTCATCATTAAATGTACTACAAAGAGAAGTTGGACATGCACAGACAACCGTGTGCAGACTATTGAAATAGACTGCACAGATGCGTGTAACTAATATATTGTCAGTAGTCCTATAGCTTGTAATATAACACCATGCCATACCAAATATCTTAACTAGATCTTTGCAGCTACCAATTACCAAATTTAAAAAAAATATATATTTTTTTTTTAATGAATAGCATCAAAGAATTCACATTTCCTCCAGGTGAAAGTTCACATAAACAAACCATCATAAAAATAATTAGCCACACCCTTAGAAACAGCACAAGTCATACTGCATTTATTGCAGCAACTTACTGCAAGCACCACCCTCCTCCGGAATACTTTATCATCTTTACTGAAGGACTCTTCCAAATACAAGAAACCAGCTTTCTGCATAAACAACAAGAAAATAAAGAGAAAAATAGCAACTATGGAAATTCCCAGAGTGATCAGATCTCCATTATTGCCCTAAACCTGGAAAATGACACTCCACCCACAAGCGAAATGCATGTGACATGTGGATAACCCTTCAACATCTATAGAATAGTAATGAGCAAGCACATGTACACACATACACCACCATATATACATGACTGTATGCACATGTGTGCACACACAGCACATGAATACACATTAGGACATACTATAAAAGTGCACATCACACACACACACACACACACACACACACACATGTTATGCTCACCATGAAAAACATGAGTATGGCACAGTATACCACCCAGGCTGCACTGGCATTGTCATAGCGACTGGAATAGCGCTCATCCTATAGTCATAACAACAGACAGAGAGAGATAGGGGATGGGGCAGGGTGGAGAGGGAGAGAGGAGGGGGTACATAGAAAGTGAAAATAAAATGCATTTTTTATCTACTTTTCACATCCTTAAAATAATTTAGCTTGCGTACCTTCACCTAAAATCTAAAAAAACATATCAGTAGAGTATGTTTAGCTATTTTCATTCTGTTCCCTGACAACTATTTCAGACTTTCTGAAGAAAATAGGAACCTTGCACAGTAGTCATTGAATAGCACGTGAAGACTAGAACAACAAATTAAAGTGTTTCACATTAAATGGTATTGTTTTAAAATGACAATCTCCATATTATTTTCATTCTTCAATGACAGCAGATTTCTTTAGTTGTGGTTAGTAGTTAATTAACACTAAGAGAAATAGATGCTACAAAACAAAGTTAAATAGATATAGTGGTTGAAAATAGTATTGCATCAAACTAATTCTAACGGTTAGGCTTATTAGCTACTTGAGAGAGAATTAATAAGTAATTAACATTAAGTCTGCTCAGGGAAACTGTCAGTACCAGTAAGTTGAATGTTGATGATGCATTTACTGAATAACCTAAAGCTATTGTATGCATATTTCATCTTTCTGTCCAGTGTGATATCCTGAGCATCATATGGCATAAATTCACAGAATTTTCAAGATCAAACCCTAATACAAAAGTTGGTCTTAATAACCTTCTCTCCTTGGTATATTGTCTGTAGAAAGTATGATATAACTATTCTATAGCATAGGACAGTGGTGAGTTTTAAACTACCATGTCTGCTAGCTATATAAACAAATTATTAGAGCACCATCAACCACCTTGCAGGAGGAGTTGTTCTCTATTGACCTGCAATCTTATAGACAGTGTCTACGACACTACTCGCACTGCAGTTTGTCCTATTACTATTACGAGCTGCAACTTACTCCACAAAGAGAATCTTTTCGCGCAAAACACTCAGAAAGTGTATCTGGGCAGAGTTTTGCATCTTCGAAGCAAAGTTGAGCAGAGGCACTCAAATTTTCCATCATTTCCATCACGACCATGATCACTAGCTTCCTCAGAGCGGTCGCAAACCTTCTAAATAGTTAGTTGCAACCAACCGCCCAATCAGTCCTCTGCGCGGCGCACAAAAAATTCAATTCTATTTTATAGATTGGGTAGGAAAATATCGTCACCTGCGCCTCTAACTGACTAACAACGCCCCCTCTCTCTGACCGTTGAAGGAAAGGTATTTTATTATTATTATTATTATTATAATTATAACTTTACAACCACTATATAACAAAAGAGATGAAATGTGATATGATGGGTGGATGAAGGACAAACTCTATGTACAAGAGAGCAGCCTAGTTAGCTAAAAGAAAAGAAAAGTTATATAAATGATAATAAAACAGCTAAGTGTGAGAGGGGAGTGATACATTAATAAAGTGACTGTGACATCTAGAGCAAGGACATAAACAACAAAATGTGCAGGAATTGTCTGAATCAAAGTGTGCAATAAATAGATCCCAAATTTTTTTGCTTGAGAGAACGTTTAATAGAAGTGAAGGACAATGAAAGATCAATAGGTGAGAATGTGTTCCATAGTAGAGATATGCGATGAAAATATTGATGTCGTGTAGTGGAGGTGCATTGGAACTTAATTTCTAATTTACGATTAGATGAAGATCTTGTGGACCCAGAATGAAAAGTGATGTGATTAAATACATTAAATGAATCAGACGGAGTTATTGTTTTAATTGTATCATTACCGATGGTGTAATTGTTGTTAGTAGATGATGATAGGAAGACGTTCATGTATGCACATTTAGAAGTATTTAAAGAAAGTTTCCAAGATTGACACCATGACAATAAATTGTCAAGATCCTTTTGAAGAGCTAAATTCTCACTTGCAGAGTTTAGAGAGGCAATAAGTTTGGCATCATCAGCAAATAAAAACACAGACGAAAAAGAGCAGAGAGACAGTATGTCGTTAACATAAATAAGAAAAAGCAGAGGTCGAAGTACACTACCTTGAGGTACACCTGATTTGACAGGAAGTAAGTCAGATTTACACCCTTCAACCTCAACAAAATGCTTTCTATTTTGTAAGTAATCTTTGAAAAATAACCAAAGAGGACCAGTATACAGAAATTCATTGTGGGGGACTGAATCAAAGGCTTTGGTAAAATCAAGAAACACAATTTCTGTGTGTCGCTTTGACTCTACAGAATTGAAAACTGAAGTATAAATGATAGAAGCTGTTGAAGAGTGGATGTATTTCTGATAAAACCAAATATTGTGTCTTGGATATATAAAATCTCGAGTGATAACTTCTGTCCATGTACTATATGTAGGTATGTACAGTATTGGCAATTATTGTGTACTTGAAGACCCACCATCACAAAAGCAGTGAACTGAACATTTTAGTCACCACCCAAACTCTCCAGGTGGTGGTACAATAGTGGGTACAGCATCAGGCTAAGCTCCCCATTGGAAGAGGGGAAATAACTACTTGCCTGCTATTGCCAAGAAATTGTTCATAAAATATATTGTATCTGGAATATCATATCATGGACTGAAAGGTTTGCAGTGATTAAAATAGTACACAGCATATGTATATACAATAAATAATAACAACAACATAATTATTTCTTTTCATTGTTCTCAGTTTTGGAAGAATCATAGACTGTAGTCTTGCTCCGTCTCTGCTTCATCTTAAAACAACAACAACAACAAAAAGTAACAATCACAACTTTCAGTTCATCAGATTCACACTATGTCAGATACTACCAATGCAATCCTCAGCATGCATGCACACTAACAAAACGCAGTGTATTTTGCGAGATTATGAACTAACCTTCTTTTCTATAAATTTCTTTTTCTTTATGTTAATTTTTCGCTGCTCTCCAAACCCTGACTGTCTAACCCTCTATCATATACAAGGAAATATGAACATTATATGGAACAGTAATTAGCAGGACAACATATTTGAGCCAAAAAGCAGTCAGGGAGGAGCTTTGGTACAAAGAAGTCTGGTATGCACATGCTCACCAGTTCAATTTCCCTTTTGGCAATGGATATTTTGTCCAGATCATCCAAAGCTTCCTCCTCTGGCAAGTCAAATTCCACCATCTTACATTCTGTATAAACATTTACACCATATTGTTAAGCTGTTGGTGATATAAAGAAGACACACACACAAACAACATGCACACACACACACACACACACACACACATTGGAAAAAGCCATAAACATTAACAATGTTTTTACAAACTTTCTAAAGCTATCTAATGGGATTCTTCTGTTCTTCCTATCTATTTAGTCCATCTACTTTTTCCTCCACACTATTTGAAATTGAAGTCAGGTAGCTAGTATTTTTGTTTTCCTACTGATGCTTTACAATCACTCTGACAGCAAAGATAGTCTCACTGCATTATAGCAGGCCAGTAGCCAGAAATTCGCAGTGGGGGGGTTCATATTTTTAAGACACAAAAGCCACACCTACTTTTGTTTCCTCATTAATTTTTTAAAAAAACAACAAAAAAACAACAAACAAACAAAATTGTAACTGCACGAAAGCTTATAATTTTGTTCTATGTATTCTACGTCAAAACTATACCCTAACAAAAATGTTGTATGCATGCTGCACACATTCGTGCTGCCTTACTGCACTCATCATGTACATATGCAGCACATGTGCTGCAGGCGTAATGCTGCTATCAAGCATGTATGCTGCATACAGAAAAATTGAAACAGCGCCTCACATGTGCCACATATGTGCATATGAGGGATGCATGTGTGCACAAGAAAGCATGCCACATGTGTGCATTCTCTTGTATGCTATACATGCGCAGTGGCATGTATGCCACTCATGAGTTGTGCACCCTTCTACTTGCATGCTGCATGCCTGTGGCGCGTTTCAATTTTTGTGTATGTGGCACACAAGTACGTTTTTGTGTGCTACTCATATGCAGCTACATGCATGCCACTCATGAGTTGTGCACCCTTCTACTTGCATGCTGCATGCCTGTGGCGCGTTTCAATTTTTGTGTATGTGGCACACAAGCACTATGGTATATTTCTGCATGTCTGCCTGGTAGATGTGTTACATGTGCTGCATCTCTGCCTGGTAGATGTGGTACATGTGCTGCATCTCTGCCTGGTAGATGTCTGGTAGGGGTGGTACATGTGCTGCATGTCTGCCTGGTAGATGTTGGTACTCTGCCGTCGTTGTAGAGCTGGAATGAGTCAGGAAGTGGGAGCGCACACAACTCAAGCGAATACTATTGCCTTTATGGAAAGTTATAAGTAAGAAATCAAGTACAGTACTTATGTATGACGCACGATGATACATACATTGGGTTTGAGTGGGTATGAATAACATTAATGTAAATGAGATTTGGTAAGGGTCGATAACATATCATGGTATCGTGGGTAAATTAACATGCACATATGGCACAATAGCAACATGCACATAAGTGTTTGATATGCATGATGCATGTGGCATAGTAGCAATATGCACATGTGTATTTGACATGCATGTGGCATAGTAGCAATATGCACATGTGTATTTGACATGCATGTAGCATAGTAGCAATATGCACATGTGTATTTGACATGCACGTGGTATAGTAGCAACATGCACATGTGTATTTGACATGCATGTGGCATAGTAGCAACATGCACATGCGTACTTGACATGCATGTGGCATAGTAGCGACATGAACATGTGTATTTGACATGCATGTGACATAGTAGCAACATGCACATGTGTACTTGACATGCATGTGGCAGAGTAGCGACATGCACATGTGTATTTGACATGCATGTGACGTAGTAGCAACATGCACATGTGTATTTGACATGCATGTGACATAGTAGCAACATGCACACATCTACTTGACATTCATGTGGCATAGTAGCACATGTGTGTTTGACATGCATGTGGCATAGTAGCAACATGCACATGTGCACCTAACATGCATGTGGCACATAAAACTGTGCACACATGCAAGGCAAATATATGTGACACATGTGTAAACTACATGTGTGCATGCTACTCTCCTTGTGCATACATGCAGGG